>Ga0134097_1000058_pt1 | contig 125988 bp, 114 predicted proteins | sample 8_3taG_FD_94450 | JGI IMG/M metagenome (GOLD analysis project Ga0134097, IMG submission 94450) | Switchgrass degrading microbial communities from high solid loading bioreactors in New Hampshire, USA - 8_30_10_142_A2 metaG | ecosystem: Engineered > Bioreactor > Semi-continuous > Anaerobic >... | reverse complement strand
TTATTATTCATATATAACTCATGGTACTCCTTTACTAATGTTTTTCTTGGGTCGTTAAACATTTTACAATGGATTACCATGAGTTTTCTATATATTACGGCATTTTATTTTACAACTTCCCGATTTTTTAAATTTACTTGCCAGTTTACGGAAGGGCCGCCCCTTCTCTCACAAAATGGATTTGGGCGGCCCGATTAGTTTATGTCATTGCTGCGGATTCCTTACCACAACCTTGCAGGTTGCTTTTAGCCCGCTGTTTGTCCTGGCAGTTATGGTGACCGTGCCTTCCTTAAGCGCGGTAACCTTACCTTTATTATTAATGACAGCGATACTTTCATCCGAGCTTGTGTAGGTGATAACATCCGTTGTGTTTGCCGGCTTGATTGATGCCCTTATATAGGATTCCTCGCCAACATTCATAACCGATTCTTTTCGAATGAACTTAATGTCCCTCGCTATTATGGTCTTTACATCAATTATCTCCACCACCTGGTTTCCGCGGTTGTCAATGGCATAGAGGGTATAAATCCCGTCATTGCTGACATTAAACGATACCTTGCCTCCTTTAAGCTCCATTTCAACTCCCGATCCGGCCGGAAGGAAGCTGGACGCATTTCTCTTTCCCGGCATATACTTCACTCTTCGTATGCCGCTCTGACCGTCGATTACCCTGATATTGACCGTCCTCTGACTATAATCCTCCGAAATCCGATAGCTGTATAGTATAACCGGCGGTGTGACATCATCTTCTATATCATATCTCTGGACAATTTCATTGCCTGCGTAGTCGGAAGCATATATCGTGTACTCGCCCGCTTTTGAAATGCGGAAATAATTATTATTGGCTTCAAGTCCAGCCGTACCCCGGGCGAAATCTTCTGTTTCCCATCTGCCGGCCAGCCATCTGATTACCCTTATCCCCGAACCTTCATCCGTCACATATAAAGGAACAAGAATATTTTCTTTATCAAAAACAACATCTATATCAATAATCGGAGGTGTAATGTCTTCGCTGATATTTGCCGCCTCCCGAACCGCATTATATGCGCTTGGTATGCCAGGATACAGCAATTTGCTTTCAAGCTCCGGGAAAGGCTTCAGGGTTTTGATTATTATATCCTTTACCGCCTGCGGATACATGTTTTTATTATATGAATATAATAATGAAGCAACAGCGGTGACATGCGGCGCCGCCATCGACGATCCGCTTAAGGTCTGATACGTACCTACCGCGGTGCTCATAATGTCAACTCCCGGAGCGGCAATCTCCACGGAACCTTTTCCGTAATTGGACAATTTCGTAAGCTTCCCGTTGGGATCCAAAAATGTAACCGAAATAATATTATCGAGCATAAAGCTTGCCGGATATACCGGCCTGGTGTCGTTATCCCTGCCCGAATTACCGGCCGCCGCCACAAAGAGCATGTCGGATTCCCTTATTGCTTCTTTTAATACACTGGAATACTGGGTTGTTCCCCAGCTTATATTGCATATGTCAGCTCCCATCCTGGTCGCGTACTTTATGGCAAGCACCGCGTCGGATATGCTTCCGGTTCCGCTTGCACCTCCGTTAATCTTTAATATCATCAGTTTTATATCTATATTGGATGCTATTCCTGCAATGCCTATTCCATTATTCGCGACTGCGCCGATTATTCCGGCAATATGGGTCCCATGGTCGTCATTATCCTCCGGCAGTGCAAGGTTCAGCTTTAAGACGCTGTTATACTTGTAATGGCATACGCTGGCATCATCGTTATAGAAATCCCAGCCGTATATGTCATCAACATAGCCGTTCTTGTCATTGTCAATGCCGTCTCCCGGAATCTCATCCTTATTGACCCATATATGATCCGCCAAATCCGGATGGGTATAATCCACGCCCGTATCTATTATTGCCACAATAACTTCCTTTCGTTCCGCATTCTCCTGTTCCATGAATTCCCATGCTTCTGCAACATCCATGTCCACATCCTTGGCGGAAAGGATCTCCCTGCTTTTATTGCCCGAATATACGGAATAATAACCGGGGTTGTAGATGGGCCATTGGGCCGAGGTATATGTATCCTTGGTATACTGCATAAGCTGCACCTCGGCATCCGGTTCAACCGATTTTACCACAGGATTGTTTTCCAGGTAATTGACAACTTCCCCGTATATCCCGTTGTCCTTCACTGAAACAAGCAAAAAGTCATCCACATGCTTTTTTATATCGACACTTTTTTCGTATGGCCCGAAAACAGCAGTAAAATCCCCTTCATCCGGTCTCTCGTTAAGAAGAAGTATTAAATCCCTGTAGTTGCTGCCTGCGGCATATGTATCCAATGCGCCGCCGTCTTTGCCGGACAGCATTGATAATGCCGCAATAACAACCAATATGGTAAATATTATGGGTACTGCTTTTCTCTTGTGCATATTTACAACCATACCGCTAATACCTCAATTCAAGTATGTATATGAAAATTTGCCCGTTGCCTATTTGGTATTTTATTCACTTATATTGGCATATATGTGGCAAAAAGTAAAGATATTTCATTACTAAATCCACTTATTGCTATATATTTTTAGATTTACCCACATATAAAGCGTGCAATATTATTAAATTAATGTTATAATTTAAAAAAATGCTATTTTTTCGATTCGTCAAGGAGTGATTTTATGAACCCCGCTAAAACGGACGATAAATCAAAGGAAAGTTTGCACAAGGATTTCTGGGATAACCTGCATGCGGAGTTGGCTAAAACCAAAAACGCGTTTTCCATGACAGATATATTATCTTATATAGAAAAGAATTTCATATTTTCATTATTCTATAGAGGGGCGTCCCATAAGGAGATAAATGCGTTCAAAAACATACTGGGCATTAAGGATTTGGGATATATAATCCTCTTTGAGTTCCTGCCTGAAAATAATACTGACATTATCGATTTCGACATTGACGAGCTTTCAATGTATCATTTTATCAAGAACGAGCTCAGGGGGATATCCACGACAATCGGACCCATTGTCCACAACCGGTTCTGCATTCTCATTTCTGATAACGCTTATGCTCCGGTTTCAGATATTGATAATTGGAAATCCGACAGCATGTCCATTGCCGTTAGGCTGCTTAAAGCTATTGAAGCCAGAATTCAGGTTCCGTTAACCGCCGGCATCGGCAATGAACACAGCATACATTCCATATATACCTCATATTTTGAAGCTCTTTCATGCATACAGTACAGTAATCCCGGGGAAGCAATCCATGTTAAGGATTTGGAGAGCCATGAAAGGTATTATAATTTTGAATACAAGGAAGCGGAAAGGAATATGATGGAGGCCGTACGCCACAGAAAACCGGACGCATTTAACTACTTCATGGTAATGATGAACCGTATCGGACCGCTTAATGACGCTGCAAAGAGAAACAAAATAATAGAATCCCTGGTACTTGCTTCCCACGCATCCAGAATGGGAAGCATGAATGAAACAGATTATTTCGATTACACCAGCCATATAAACACCCTGATGAGCCTTCAGGGACAACAGCTTATTGAATGGGCTTTCCAGCAATTTCTTGATATTACCGGCCAGGTTAAAAAGCAGACCACCATAGATTATTCAAATAAAATTGTCCAGGCCGCCAAAGAATATCTTGAAGCTCACTACACCGAAGAGATTTTCCTTGAAGATGTTGCCGAATACGTAAACATAAGCCCCCAGTATTTCAGCAAGCTAATAAAGAAGCATACGGGATTAAACTTTATCGATTGGCTTTCGATGCTCAGGGTAAACAAGGCCAAGGAACTGCTGGCCAATTCCAATCTGACCGTCAAGGAAGTCTGTTATATGGTCGGTTACAAGGACCCTAACTATTTCAGCAGAATATTCAAGAAAAAAATCGGGTTGACTCCAAGCGAATATATAAAGAAAAATACTTTCCAATGATTTGCCTAATAAAAAAGCGGGGAAAATCCCCGCTTTTATTACATTAATCATATAGCCTGCTGCTTTATTACCTTGGTCGGGCAGACCTTTACACATGCACCGCAGTTAACACATTTATCATAGTCTATCTTTGCCAGGTTGTCATTCACATGTATCGCATCATATTCGCAAGCCTTTACGCACAGCTTGCATCCGATACATCCTATTGTACATACCGTCTTGACATCCTTGCCTTTATCCAGCGAACTGCATGAAACTTCTGTTCTGGCTTTGGCAGGTATCATCTCTATGATTTTAACCGGGCATTCGGCCGTACACATTGTACAGCCTGTACACTTCTCCTTGTCCACAACAGCTATGCCGTCTATCACATGTATGGCATCAAATGCGCAAACCTTGACACAGGAACCGAATCCGATGCATCCGTAGCTGCATGCCTTGGAACCGTTGCCGCCTACGCCTGCCGCCAGCTTGCAGTCCCTGGGCCCGAAATAATTGGCGCTTGTCTTCGCTTTGTCACAGGTTCCTGCGCAGTTTACGTAAGCCACCATCTTCTCCGAAACCTCCACGCTGCTGCCGATGACCTCCGCAATCTGGATATGAATGTCGCTGCTTGCCACAGGGCATGCATTAGCAGGAGCCTCTCCCGCTGCGATTGCCTTGGCACAGGCATCGCATCCGGCATATCCGCATCCTCCGCAGTTGACACCGGGAAGAAGCTCTCTTACCTTTTCTTCCTTCTCATCCACGGGCACCTCAAGCTTTTTTGACGCCACGCCCAGAAACAGACCAATCAACAGCCCTATCAAGCTTACAACACCGGTAGCCACACCTATGCCTGCATAGTCAACGGCTGCCGCAACACTTGATATGTCTGCAAAAACACTTCCTATATTAATAATATTCATTTTAAATCCTCCCGTCTATACCAGCCCTTTAAAGCCATAGAAGGCCATTGCCATCAAGGTTGCAGTTATAAGGGTAATCGGAAATCCTTTTAGGGCTTTGGGAATATCGTTATGAACCATCTTTTCACGGATACCGGCCATAAGTATTATGGAAATGGTAAATCCCAGGGCTGAGGCAACTCCGTTTACTATACCTTCTACCAAATCGTATTCCTTTTCAACATTAAGAAGAGCAACGCCAAGAACTGAACAGTTGGTTGTGATCAAAGGAAGGTATACCCCAAGTGCATTATACAGGGCGGGACTGATTTTCTTGACCACCATCTCAACAAACTGTACCAGGGCGGCAATAACAATAATAAACACAATTGTCTGCAGATACTTTAGATCCATGGGATCCAGAATGTAACGATATATGAGGCTGCATATCAATGAAGACGTGGTTATGACAAAGATAACCGCCAGCCCCATTCCAACAGCAGACTTTATCTTGTTTGATATTCCCAGGAACGGGCATATTCCGAGGAACTGGCTCAGTATAACGTTATTTATCAGCGCCGCAGTAATAAATATAATAACCAAATTAGCAAAGTAGCTGTTCATTCAGATCAGTCCTCCTTTCCTGCAGATTTTTCTTTTTGGGGTTCTTTTGTGTTAAGCTCATGGTTCATGGCAAAAACTTCACCCTTGCAGTTGGCGCAATCCCCTCCGCAGGAAAGGGCGGTTTTTTTGACGGAACCGTTGGTGGCAGAAGGCAGCTTCAGCTTATTCTGCAGTGCCGTAAGCATGGCAAGAACCAGGAAAGCTCCCGGCGGTTGTACAAGCATGGATATCGGTTCGTAGCTCTCCGGCATAACCCTTATGTTGAACCATGTACCGGCACCCAAAATCTCACGGAATGAGCCTATGAGAATTAATGCTACGGTAAAGCCCAGTCCCATTCCTATGCCATCAAACAGCGAAAGCCCTACGCTGTGTTTTGCGGCATAAGCTTCGACACGGCCAAATATAATGCAGTTAACAACAATCAAAGGTATATATATGCCCAAAGCCTCGCTTACATCCGGAACATAAGCCTGAAGCAGAAGCTGGACTATTGTAACCATGGAAGCAACAACTACTATGAAATAAGGCATTCTCACCGTATTCGGAATGAACTTCCTTAGTGCCGCAATAATAACATTTGAAGCAATCAACACTACGGTGGTTGACAGACCCATTCCCACTCCGTTCATGGCTGAAGTGGTTATCGCCAGTGTTGGACACATTCCAAGCATGAGGACGAAGGTGGGATTCTCCTTGAATAACCCGTTAACCAGTCTCTCAAGATACTTATTCATTTGCTGCACCTCCTATTCCCTCGGCATACTTATGCAGGAAACCTATTCCCGCATTGACAGCCTTGACAACCGCTTCTGTTGTTACGGTTGCGCCGCTGTATACATCTATATCATTATCATTTTTTGCGCTGTTTTTTGTTACGTTGAACCTGTCAGTCTCAACGCCCTTGAACCTGTCCTTGAACTCCGGATTTGTAAGCTCAAGGCCATAGCCGGGGGTATCGCTGTCCGCCAAAAGCTCAATACCCTGCACTACACCCTCCAGTGAGTACCCTATTGCCACCGATATCGTGCTTGCGTATCCCCTGGTATTTGCTTTCACTATATATCCGATAATGTTTCCTCTTCCGTCCAGGGCCTGAACAACATCATCAATTTTTACTCCGCTGAAGGCTGCGTCCAAGTCCGACAAATTGCTTTCAACTGCAATCCTTACCAGCTCTTCATCGGTAACAAGGCTGTCCGCCTGCTCGAATACCACCCGGTATCCGGCATTTTTCTTTGCGTCTTCCTGGGCTTTAATCGGATCCTTCGTTATCTCATATACGAAAGCCAGGGCAAAACCGCAGATTATTGTTATAATCGTCAGGGAAAGGGCGTCATGCAGTATGGTTGATTTTTTATTTTTTGCCATTTTTTACACGCTCCTTCCCAAATGCCTTCGGCCTTGTCAGATTATCAATCAGCGGCACCAGCAGGTTTCCAAGAAGGATTGAATAAGATACCCCCTCAACACCGGTACCGATAATTCTAAATATGCCTGTCATGATTCCTATAAATACTCCAAATATAACTTGTCCCTTTAGGGTTATCGGGCTGGTTACATAATCGGTCGCCATAAAAAGCGCTCCCAGCAGAAGCCCTCCGCCAAGAATATGACCAAGTATGTAGTTAGCGTCAAATCCATGACCTCCAAAGATAATCGCAAATACTGCAAATGACAGAATATAAGATAACGGAATTATAGGAGTGATTACCTTCCGGTAAAACAGGTAAGCCGCCCCGATAAGAAGAGCCAGCGCGCTTGTTTCACCAATAGTTCCGCCTATATTTCCAATAAACATTTTCATTAAATTCACTGTTTCTCCGGCTTTAATCTGTCCCAATGGAGTAGCTCCGGACACTCCGTCAATCACCAATGCACCGTGCCTTAAGAGTTCCTTGGTTGTCGGTGAGGCAATTTTCTCAAGCGCAAAAGCCGACATTCTGCCCGGAAAACTGATGAACAGGAATACGCGGGCTGCCAGGGCGGGATTTATGAAGTTCTGCCCCAGGCCTCCAAATACCATCTTGGCAATGAGTATGGCAAATACTCCGCCAAGTGCCGCCATCCACATAGGTATGCTTGCAGGCAGGTTAAGCGCCAGAAGCAGACCGGTTACTATATCACTGTAATCCCAGGGATTAACCTGCTTTTTCATAAGCCTGCAGTAAACATATTCCGTTACTGTACAGGATAATACCGTTGTTAATATGACAAGCAGCGCCCTTAATCCGAAATTATATATGCCGAACAAGCTTGCAGGAATAAGCGCTATGATTACGTCCCGCATTATTGTATTGGTCTTGGTCGGATATCTTAAATGAGGGGCTGCCGATACATTGTACAAATCGCTCAAAGCTTACACCTCTTTCATCTATCTAATGATCTATTCATTGGCTGCATGTTCCTTATGCAACTCGTACGCTTCATGCGGTACGTTTTTCTTCGCCAGAATCCTTTGCTTCGTCTGGACGATGGTCTGTGTCAGGCTTCTGTTTGCCGGGCATATATATGAACAGCATCCGCAGCCGCAACATTCCATTCCGTCCATCTCAACAAACTTGTCGTCTTCATTATTAAGCCCCAAAACCTGAAGCTTCATCGGCATAAGGTTAAGCGGGCATTTGAAATAGCACCTGCCGCAGGAAATGCAGGCCGTTTCCTGAACCGCCGCATCATCCTTAACAAATGCAATCAGTGCATTGGTCATCTTTGTAACAGGAATATCCAAGGTAAACATGGCATTGCCCATCATAGGCCCGCCAATTATAAGCTTCTTTGGCTGCACCTTGAATCCCCCGGCCGCTTCTGCCAATTCGGAAAAGCTTGTCCCTATGGGAACTCTGAAATTCCTGGGCTCCGCAACCGCATCTCCGGTTACTGTTACAATTCTATGGGTTAACGGCATGGACCGGGCAACAGCCTTATAAATGGCCGCTGCAGTAGCCGCATTATTTACTATACATCCAACGTCGGCAGGAAGCTTCTTTGAATTCAGCTTTCTTCCCGTAACTGCATAGATAAGCTGTCTTTCACCGCCCTGAGGGTATTTCGTTTTTAACGACAGTACCTCAATCCGTGGCTCACCGGCGGTAAGCTCCTTAAATTTCTCAATAACATCGGGTTTATTATCCTCAACGGCAATAACACCTTTTGCATTCTCAAATAAACGAAGCACAATTTTCAAACCTTCAACAACGGATTCGGGCTCCTCCATCATAAGCCTGTAATCGGATGTGATATACGGCTCACATTCTGCACCATTAACGATAACATAATCGATTTTACTGTCATTCTTTGGCGAAAGCTTAACATGAGTAGGGAAGCCGGCTCCTCCGAGGCCTACAATACCTGCCTCCTTTACCGCTTCCCTGATTTTATCCTTGGACATTTTCATATAATCACGCTTTTGTCCATAGTTATCAATTACGGTATTCATATTGTCATTGGCAATGACAATTGATTCTTCCATTTTGCCCGCCGGTGTCAGCCGCCTTTCAATTGCCTTTACCGTTCCGGATATCGAACTGATAATATTGGCTGAAACCATTCCGTCGGCTTCAGCAATAACCTGACCTGCTAATACTTTATCACCCTTGGAAACCACTGCTTTTGCCGGCGCCCCTATATGCTGTGACAGCGGAAACACCAAATCTCCCTTGGGTAAAAGGTCAGTTACGGGCAGATCCTTGGTCAATTCCTTTCCTTCCTCCAAGCGGATGCCGCCCTTGAATGACATCCTAGCCATTTTCCCTTTCCTTCTTTCTATTAATTTTGTTAAAAAATAAACGAAAAATTCACACAATTCTATTATAACATATTAAAAAAGCTTTCACAGTATTTTTTTAAAAATGTATCATTTAGTACTAAAATTTAATAAAACGCATAAAAAAAGTGCTATTCTAATAGCCGGTTTATCCTTCTTTATGCTGTTATAATCCTAGATAAATTATATTTCATGTAATCCATTCCCGTCAATATCTAAATAATGGGGGAAATTGCCGCAAATGTGTATACCTCAAAAGGTATACACATTTGCCTTGTTAACATCTCATGTCAGTGAGCTCTTGCCTTTAACAAATACTTTTCCTTAGTCGCCATACCACCCCTGATATGCCTTTCCGATTTGTTGTGATCCAGCACGATTCTCGCCCTATTGGCCAATGACGGGTTGATTTGGATAAGACGCTCTGTAACGTCCTTATGTACGGTTGATTTCGATATGCCAAACTGCTTTGCAGTCTGCCTCACAGTCGCATTGTTCTCAATAATATAATTAGCGATTTCAACCGCCCGTTCCTCTATATAGCCCTTCATAGGGTTCCCCCTCAAATACCGTTGTTGTTACATTGTATGCACGGGAATATGCCGGTAGTACATTGAAATTGCCCAAAAACAGCAATAATAAACCGTTACAAACAAGTAAAACTATGTTATAATGTTTACGATAAACAGATTAATCAGTGATATGCAATCTTTTGGCCATGAAGATCCGGTAAAGGCAAATATGATTATCTTTAATCATAAATATAATAAAAAAGAAACGGAGGTTTCATATGATAATAGGTGCAATAGAGTTAGGAGGCTCTAAAATTGTATGTGCCATAGGCAATGAGAAAGGCCATATCAGTGACAGGATACATATACCGACAGAAACTCCGGATAGAACAATGCCATTGATTATAAAATACTTCATGAATAAGAATATCGAAGCCTTGGGTGTGGGCTGTTTCGGTCCAATCGATGCCGATAAGGATTCCAAGACTTACGGATATATTACCAGTACGCCAAAAATAGCCTGGCGAAACTATAATATTGTTAAAACCCTAAGGGATGCATTGAAGGTTCCGATTGATTTTGACACCGACGTAAACGCCGCAGCTCTGGGTGAGACAACATCAGGAGCCCTGACAGGATGCAAAATAGGCATATATATAACTATCGGAACCGGAATAGGCGTCGGTGTCTGCATCGGCGGCAAACCCATGTATGGCCTGATGCATCCCGAAGCAGGTCATATTATTCTCAGAAGAAAGAAAAATGATAATTACAGGGGTATTTGCCCTTACCACAGGGATTGCTTCGAAGGCTTGGCTTCGGGTCCTGCAATTGAAGACAGGTGGGGTAAGAAGCCTTATGAACTTCATAATGATTATGAAGTCTGGCAGCTGGAGGCTGAATATATTGCACAGGCTATTGTAAATTATATTTTATGCTACAGCCCCAACCGGATAGTCCTCGGCGGCGGGGTAATGCACCAGGACCAGATGTTCCCGATCATCAGATTCAATGTTAAGGAATACTTGAACGGTTATATTAACATGAAGGAGATACTTGATGATATTGATACTTATATAGTACCTCCCGCACTGGGTGATGATTCGGGTATAAAAGGAGCCGTTATGCTTGGTGTAAATGCAAAGGCTGCCGACTAATCGCACAGAAAACCGATTGATAAACTCCGGCTAACAATAATATGCCGGCCCGATGTTTTCAGAAAACAAAAGCTGCTGCAAAATTCTTGTAGTAATCTACATTGATTTTACAGCAGCTTATTATTTGGCTTATTATTTCGTCATCCTTACGGGTTTATCTCTTACCCAGCTCGGTATCCGTTGCATTTACAACGCTGTTTTCCATAATATACTGCATTATGTCTTCGAACTGGGTAAATGCCAGGCCGACATAGCTGTCAGCCGCACCGTAATAGATGGCTATTCTGCCTGTATCCGGGTCATGTATCGTAGCGCAAGGGAAGCATACGTTAGGCACAAAGCCCCGTTCTTCGTACCATTCTTCCGGTGTAAGAAGAATGTTCTTGCAGCGGTACTTGACAATCGACGGCTGTTCAAGATCAAGTATTGCGCCACCGATTGAATATACATAGCCGTTACAGGTTTGGCATACACCATGATAGAAAAGCAGCCAACCGATATTGGTTTCTATAGGAGCTGCCCCCGCACCAATCTTAAGACTCTCCCACCAGTTGCTTCCACGGCTCATAACATGCCTGTGTCTTCCCCAGTAAATCATATCCGGGCTCTCACTGATGAAGATGTCTCCAAAAGGTGTGTGCCCGCTGTCCGAAGGCCTGCTGAGCATCATGTATTTGCCGTTTATTTTTCTCGGGAACAGAACCGCATTCCTGTTGAACGGAATGAACGGGCTTTCAATTCTTGTAAATGTCTTAAAATCGGTTGTTTTGGCAAGTCCAATCGATGCTCCGTAGAAGTCCTGACACCAGATTATGTAATAGGTGTCTTCCACCTTTACAAGCCTGGGATCGTAGGCATATACCGGCATTGCAGGATTGCCTTCCTCGTCGACGAAGGGTATCCTTTCTTCGTCAAACTCCCAGCGGATGCCGTCCTTGCTTCTGCCAAGGTATATGTGAGGAACACCATCTGTCTGCTCCCCTCTGAAGACTCCGATAAAGCCATCTCCGTAAGGCATAACAGCACTGTTGAAGATTCTCGCAACACCTTTTATCGGATTTCTGCCGATAATGGGATTCTCGGTATATCTCCATACGGGAGCATTCTTTATACCTTCCGGTCTTTCCTGCCATGGCACATTAGGTACAGGTGGTGCTATCATTTTAAGATTACTCATATATTCCTCCTTGAGTGTAAGTTAAGTCATGTAAGCTCAGTCTCAAGTATTTATGCACTTTACGGAGCTATGAATGCGGATTATTTGAAATATGCATTCAGAGCATCCTGTACCTGATTCTTATGGGTCTCCTGGAACTGTGCAGGTGTCATTTCACCCTTGATCAGGCTGTCAAAGTCATAAGTGATGCTAAGATTATTCCAAAGCTCAAATACTTCCCTGCTTCCTACATCAAACATAACATTGAAATTGTTAACCTGGAGGTCTTCGTCCTTGGCTGTAACGGCATACCACCAGTACAGGGCCTCTTCGTCGTCACGGATTGATGTATCTCCGTCAAACCAGTTCCACATATCATACAGTACGTTGAATACCAGCTCAGGATCCTCTACGCCTGCAGGAATAATGTAGTACTCACCGGCCGATACCTTGCCGCCGTTGGTTTCCTGGTTTCCTGAAGGGCCAACAGGCCATTGTACGAATACGGTATCAAACTCAAGGGTAACACCATTTTCACCGGTGTAGTCATAGTCAGCGTTTGAACCAAGAATCCATGCTGCGCAAGGCCAGAAGCCAATGTTTCCATCCCTGTATTTGAATCTCATGGTATCATGAGGAGAGCCGGATTCAAAGTCGTAAGGATAGCATACCTTGTAAACATTGTACATATCATAGACCATCTGAAGAACCTCACCGGTAGCTGCGCTGGTAAGCTCTTCGGTTGTTGTGGCGGCAACGCTTGCTCCGTTGCTCAGAAGCAACTGTTCAAATGTCTCGTTTATGTAACCACAGTATCCGTATACATCAGGCTTACCGTCTCCGTCGGTATCATCCGTCAGAGTCTGGCAGTACTCAATAAACTTATCCCAGGTCCATTCGCCCCTCTTATAGAGCTCGCGAGGATCCTCAAGATTGTATTTCTGAAGCAGCTGGAGGTTGAAAGCAAGAGGATATGTTGCCTCAACTACACTTGCAGCTTCTACTCTCTTAAGGAGATTAGCCTTGCCGTCGCCCAGGTCAAGATACCTTGCTATAACCTGATCTGTGAACAGGTCATGATCCGGAGGAAGGACGGTCTTCATATCTGTTGCAAGACCGTTCAATGCTGCAGGAATACCAAAGCTAAGCTCTACCAGATAGATGTCACAGTCAGGCTTTCCTGCCATAACAGATACATTCAAGGATTCCAATGTGCCTTGATATGTCAGGTTTTGCCAATAAAACTCAACATTATATCTGTCTTCAATCTTCTTTACATTATCAAACTTCAGCTGTGCTGCAAGAGTACCCGAATAGGACGGGTCATCTTCAAGAGAAGTATGTGAACTGTCGTAGTATTGTACCCACCATGTACCAATATTTATGATTCTCTTTTCACCACTTCTTGATAAACCGGTTTCGTCCTTTTTCCCATCATCCTGCTTGCCATCCTGTTTTTCAGTATCATTCTTATTATCTGTAACTTCCTTACCGGATGTATCTTTTTCACCGGAATCCGACTTGTTACAAGCAACTGCTGCTATAACAAGCGAGCACACAAGCAGAAGTGCCAGAAATTTCTTTAAAAATTTCATTAATTTTTACCTCCTTTATTTTTGGGCATAATTATACGCATCATCCTAAATGGTTACCTAGAGTTATTCAACGGGATAACCAATCGAGAACCTGTAAACCTCCCAAGGCTGGTCACTTTCACATTGCAGCTGGCTTAAGGTTCCGACAAAGTCCTCGGTACCGCAGTACTGTACAAGCTGATCATAGGTTATTTGTACACGTTTGCCGTTGCTTGCTGCAACTCCGTTATCGGCCACTCTCTGCCAGCCGTAAGGTGCGCCTTCTGCCCAGGACTGCATTACTACCCACATATTTCCGTCGGACTTGTAGTCAATTGAAAAGATGCAGCCGGGCTGTATCAAAGCGGGATCAAAGGTTCCGCCATAAGCTAGGGTCTGAACGCCCTTGCCCTGTGCCCATGCAGCGTCACTGTCGCCTTCAAACTCAGTTATAACAGTTTCCTTTGCTACAGGTACCAATCCTGAAGGATAACCAATGGAAACCTTGTAAACTTCCCAAGGCTGATCGCTTTCGCACTGGATCATATCCAAGTAAGTAACGAAATCGTCAGTCTTGCAGTATTCAACGAGCTGGTCATAGGTTATCTGGCATACCGAACCGTCGGTATATGAAGCTCCTCCATCGGCAACTCTCTGCCATCCGAATGGAGCACCCGGATCCCATGACTGAAGTACCAGCCACATATTGCCCTCTGACTTATACTCAATATTTATTACACAGCCGGGCTGGATTAAAGCAGGATCAAATGTTCCGCCCTGTTTCAAAGTCAGGCAGCCGGTTCCCTGTGCCCAGGCATCGCCCTTGTCATCGGTCCAGATAACTACTTCATTCTTAAGACTAACAATACCGGATCTCTGTCCGATTGTTACGCTGGATACGCTCCAGTCCTTATCGCTTTCGCATTGAATCATGCTGAGATAAGTTACAAAATCCGTTGTGTTGCAGTACTGTACCAGCTGATCGTATGTAATCTGAGCGATTGTACCGCTAGGATTCTTTATGGAAGCTCCCTGGTCGGCAACTCTCTGCCATCCGAACGGTGCTCCGTCTACCCAGGATTGCAGTACCAGCCACATATCGCCTTCGGACTGATAGTAAATGGTTATTACGGAATCCTCGGTTATAAGAGCCGGATCAAATGTTCCGCCCTGTGCAACTGTCAGGCATCCGGTTCCCTGTGCCCAGGCAGCGCCGCTGTCATTTGACCATATCTCTACTTCATTCTTAACCGGAATCAGGTTGGTTCTGTCAACCTCGGAGAATCCCGGAGGCTCCGCAAATGCCACGCTGGTGTCAACCTTTATAACATTGCCGGCTGCGTCCAACAGGCGGATATTGTCGATATACAGGTTTGCACTGCCTACACCTGCCTGTGCTCCGGTATCGGTATCAAGAGCTACTATAATCATGTTCTGATATCCGACTACAAATTCTTCACCTTCGTCAAGTACGGCCTTTGCCGTGTTCGGGTTCCTTGTAGCGACATATACAGAGAAGGGATCGTTTGATTCTTTTCTCTTTTCACCGCTGTAAGCATAAATCTTTCCCGATATGGCATGGAATTTTCCGTCAGGATGCTCAACACCTACATCCATGGTAATGGTCTTGATTTCGGTAATCTTGTCCCCCGCAAGGCTTGCAATGTCGATAGCAACATAAGGGTACTTACCGTTCATATTGGTAACCTTCAAAGCCTTGCTTCCGTTGAAGTCAGCAATGGACAGCTCGGATGCGTCTGCATTCGGCGGAGCGGTATAGATGGCAACAAAGCCATATAAACCGTCTTCGAAGTCGATGCTGGCTTCCTGGACTTCTACTGCAGGTTCATCTTTTTTGCCGTCTTCTTTCTGAGCCTGGTCGTCACTCTTTGTGTCTTCTTTCTGATCCTCCTGTCCGGATGTATCCTCGATTCCATCCACAGGAGTGTCTGTCTTGGTATCGTCTTTTTTACATCCTACCAAGGACAGAACCAGTAGTGCGCAGAGTAAAAGCGCAATCAGTTTTTTTGCCTTCAATTTTTACTCCTCCTTCTTTATTTTATATAAAGTTTTTATGTTTTGGGCTGAAGCGAATTATCATACTATCCGACAATACCGCTGCGCTCCACACCCTCTATGAAGTATTTCTGAAGAGCGACATAGATGATAATAATCGGCAGCATAATCAGCACTACGCCGGCACTTAAATACAACTCCTGTATGGACGTGTCCAGGATCTTATCAACGTTGGCTATTACCGACTGCAGTGTGGTTATCTTCTTGCTGATTACTATATTTTCGCTGATCAGAAATAACTTTGCGTAAAACGTGTCATTGTACTGCCATACCATCGAAAAAACTGCGACGGTTACAACGGCAGGTATGGCATTTACAAGCATTATCCTGAAATATGTATACCATATGCCCGCTCCGTCAACCAAAGCTGCCTCTTCGATCTCCTTTGGCAGGTTTCTGAAAAACTGGTTAAAAATGTATATGTACAGTCCTGAACGGACACCGCACCCGAATATGGTCATAATATACATTGGTATCGGGGTCCCCATAAGGACCAAGGGTTTTCCCGCAAACAAGGATACCAGCCCCAAGGGATCAAAATTCTTGAATGTCATGTAAAGCGGAAGCATGATGGTGTGGTCGGGAATAACTATCATAACAACCACACAGGCAAACAGCAGTCTCCTTAACGGGAATCGGAATCTTGCAAATCCGTAGCCGACCATTGAACAAATGAAAATCTGTATCAGCATCAGGGTGATTGAATAGAGAAGGTTTCTTCCCATGGTAGGCAGATAATTCATTCTCGCCCATGATATCTTATACTTTTCCAGTGTCGGACTGGTTGGAATCATGTATACCATCGGATTATACCTGTCCGAATCGGACATGAACGAGCTGACTATCATGCCGATAATAGGCGACAGTATAACATAGCAGATTCCTACTATTACAACGAAGCTGAAAACCTTGATTAGCAGCTTTTTAAAATCGGCCTTCATTCCCCTGGTGCTGTTCACAAATTTCGGATTCTCGGTTATTGTCCTTATTCTGTTTTTAATACCTACGCTTTTACCAGTATCCATCTTAATACCTGTTTCCTTTCTTGCGATTAAGTATATAAAACGATGTTAATTGTAATAGAACGTCCGTTTTTGCAGGAATCCGACCGCCAGGATCAATATCAGGCAGGTTACCGCCGTACTTACAAGGCTGAATACCGAACTGAGTCCATAATTAAATTCCGTAAATGCCGTATTATATGCCAGGGTCACCACATCGCTTTCGGCAAATTTATCAATTACCGTATATACGACGTTTGTTATTATGTGAGGCATTACCATGGGGAATGTAACCTTCCAGAAGGTCTCATAAGCTGTGGCACCTTCGATTTTGGCAACCTCGTACATCGAGCTTGGTATGGACTGGAGCGCCGCAAGGAATATTACAATCTGCACTCCTGATGCCGTAATGATGCTGTTTATGCGGCTTACGGCGGCTACTATGTAATCCAGTACCCTGTTCGGCAGCGCCAGCTGACCAAACAGGTCAATATAATAGGATACATTGACTGTGGACGATACTGTTTCCGTCGACATCTGGCTGCTGCCCGCCGAAATTCCTCCCGCCACAAACTGCTCACTTAACCGCAGGGCGGTTGCAATCGCGCTGCTGTTCATAATAACCGGCAGGAAGAAAATTGCACGGACAAGGGTTCTGCCCTTGAACTCCCTGTTCAGCAGGATGGCCATGAACAGGCTGAAAAATATGATAAGCGGAACGTCCAGCACCATGTTGAAAATCGAGGATGTCAGTATCTGCTTGAAGGTACCGTGCTCACGGAAAGCATACACGTAATTTTGCAGACCTACATGGTCCAGGGTGTAGCCTCCCACCGTTTCCACCGAAAGTCGTGAAAATGAGAACTGGGTGGTCAGCAATATGCTCCTGATATAAAAGAATATAAAACCAATCAACCAAGGAAGGATGAATAGGTAGCCATTAATCATTCTTTTCTGTGAAAGAGTAAGTCTTTTTTTCATTTTTATTCTCCTTATCTGATTTCATAGCTCTTGGCCGGAATATTTATACCGTCCGCATACACATCCTCTGATAAATAGTTAATGTATATACTAACACCGTTGCCGTAGGTTATCTTTTTGACTCCTTCCTGCAGTACCTCATAATTAACCATCGGCTCACCGGATACTCCCTTAAGGGCATCATTAACCGTCTTGTAAATCTCCACCGCTTCATTCTTCCATATGTCGTATTTGGTTGAATAGTATTTATTAAGACCCGTATATTTCATTTCATTGGCGGTATCTGCCGTAAACTGGTAATGGGGTGATGCTCCGTATTCAATCAGCTGCAGTACCAGGTCCGTACGCTCCATATCATCATAGTAGTTGATAATTCCGCCTGCATAATCGATGCATCCGTGTATAATCATCTGGTACAACGGTATGCTTTCATCAATTATGAAAAAGTCATTATCCGATATCGGGGCATTTATTATATTTGATGTATATTTAAAGCTGTAATCATTGCCGCCGTTTATCAGGATATCCTTCCCGGTGCCTGCAATCTTGTCGAACTGTCCAAGCACGACATCCAGCGCTTCCTCCCTGTTAATGATGTTTGTTCTCCTCTGATCGGAATGAAGGACATCGCCAAGGTCGCGCAGGGATATACCTGCTATATCCAGTTTATTTAAGCCTTTAACCAGTCCGTTTACATACCTGGGCAGGAACTTTGGCGATACCAGGTAATAACCTGTTTCACGGTAGCCAAGGGTTGACAGCTTAAGAAACGTGGTCGGGTTTACATTGGCAAACCATGCGTAATAGCCTGCCCCGTAATACCTTGAGGTTTCATTGTAGGCGCTGTATCGCTTGCTGATATATGATACACGCTGAAGTGCCGTATCGGCGTAGAAGGAACCTCCCTTTTCCTCCACCTTGCTGCTGAGCTCTTCCAGCCCCGATTTTCCACCCAGCTTTCTAATAACCTTTATTTTGCTTGTAACATCGTGATAATACCCTCCGTTAAACCATCCCTGGAAGTTTATTACCTGATTTGTAATTCCCTCCGAATACAAATCGTCAAATATCTCACCGGCTTCCTTAAATGTTGTTACAGGATTTACGGTAAGGTACTGTGTACCAAGGAAGAATGCCGTTTCCTTGACTCCTCCGATTATATCGTAATAGAACGGTATGTCTCCGTTTCCGTTCTTATATGCAAGCACCCCTTCATTAATCAAACGCTGCCTGTAGTAGTTGGCTAATCCGCTGAAGCCCGGATATTCATCGGTAAGCAGGGTATACCTGACCGTAAGGTTGCAGTCATACAAGTCTTTTACAACAATTGGCAGGTCTGCCGCGCTTCCCGTGCTGCCGAATATGGACAGTATGTCATACAGTCTCAGCATGAAGGACGGATAAACATAGTTATAAGAATTAAATTTTCCGCTGATGCCCGCCGATATGGATGCCAGTGTGGCTCCATCCTCAATCGTTGCAAGGATTGACGAATCCTCCCTGCATATTCCAAACAGCGCCAGCCTGGCTTTTTCAGTATATTCGGTCTGGGTTAGCGCATCGGCCAGGGGATCCATGCCGTAAATATACTGGGAATAATCGTTTGCGTTAGTCTTTCCGTTGTTAAAGTTGATTATGGATCCCGAACCGTTGGGAACGACCATGTATCCCTTTTCATTGATGCCGCCCGCTCCCATGTACCTGAGCAGCTGAATCCTGTATATCTTTGCTTCGCCGTATTCTTCTATCCTGCTTGTAGGAATGGATACAAGAACACCGTCATCTTCAAGCCTGTACTCAAGCGGTATTATGAAGTAAAGCGCTTCTGCAGGTTCAACTCCCGCCAGTGCCATCTGTTCGTTATAATCTTCTTCAGTAAACCCGATGCTCTCAAGAAAACCTTCTATCTTCTGAATTGATTTCTTGTTCTTCCTGGCAACACCGTTTAATTCCAGAAGTCCCGGAAAATCAGTACTGTTTATGTAATAACGCCGCAGAGCTGTCGCATCATCTTCCGGAAGCTTCGACATTACTTCATCCATCTTCTCGGGTGAAAAATAGATGGGAACAATGCCCGTGGTGGATGTCTGATGGTCACCTACGTCATATATATAACGTATTCCGTTCTTAATGCTTTCAACCTTGATTTGGCCTCTGACCACCGACATGCTGTAGGAGTCATATATGCCCGCCGCCCTGTTCTTATTGAAATAGTCCAATATGAACTGTGATTTCAGGTAATTCTTATTCATTTCATTGGCTTTTTCATCATTATCCGCATCAATGGGGTTTGTATAGACAACCTTGTTGTTTCTCTTGTCATAAATGGCTACCGTGGCGGTCTTGGTATCCGTATAAAGCTTAAGCTTGTCATTTTCCGCCACAAGCTCAAAGCCCGGAACAGAAGGTTCGTCTTCCGGGATGGGGGCATACTCGGCGCCCTCCTCATAATCGTTCTCATGAAGATATTGTTTATACTCATTGTATGAATAAAAGCGGATATAGTAATAAAGCAGCCAGACAACAACCACTATGGCAATCAGGCCAAGCGCGCACCAGCCGAACTTGCCTATCAGCTTTTTTCTTTTCTTATACTTTATTTCCACCGACTTTTTCATGCTAACATCATTCTCCACTCAGCATTTTCTTGAGATACGTTGCTTACATTCTGAATACAATCTCTATGTATAAACTCTCAAAGAAGTTGTAAACCTTGGTTACAAGGTCCACAATCAGCAGACCTATGAATATTATAATAAATGCCGCTAACAGCGTAAGAAACAGGGTTATAAGTGTTTTAGCCAAGGTATAGTTATGTACCTGCATGATGCCTATAAGCATCATAATAAACCCGTATGCTATTCCCACCCCTAATATCAGGTAGTAGAAAGCCTCCTCGCCATCGGCAATGAACTGGCTGACCAATGTCGCAAGATTAAAGGATATGATCAGCGGTAGCATCGCATAGCCTATTGCTATGGCAATGTCCTTAAGCCTTCCTTCTCCCTGCATAAGACATGTAACCGACCAATTGCTTATACAGAGCAGGATATAAAGCAGGAGCACACCTCCCAACTCGGTAAGGCTGTCAACCGTACGGGGATCCAACTCGTTGACAACAAAGCTGGCTTTAAGACGGTTGAGAGTAAAACTGAAGGAAAACAGCATTACAAGAATAACAGCTATCGGCACGCTTCCCTTATCGATATGACGGATCCAGTAATAGCCGTCCACCGGGTGGGACATCGTATAAAATACATACTTCAGTTTTTCCTTGGAGAAATACTTACTCATTCAGCAGCCCCTCCTCCCTGACTATTCCTTTCTTCCTGCGATAGATACTCACTCCGATTACCAGGGCAAACACAGCCACAATCAGGCCGGTGAGGATATAGCTCATGTTTTCCTTAAGCACCTTGTTTCTGTATCTTCTGAATGCTATTGAATAGAACTCGCTGCTCATTCCGCGTTTCAAGTACTTCATGGCATTTACATAATCCCCGGCGGTAAGGTATGCTTTTCCTATACCTACATATGCAAGTTCGTTATTCTCATCCAGTTCAAGGACCTTCTCCCATAGCTCCACGGCCTTTGTTTCATCCCCGTCATATCTTAACGCCACCGCCTGATTGATTAGGCTTCCGTACATTGTTTCCGTGAATATGAGAATCTCCGCCCTGTATGCATCTAGAACGATAATTGTATTGCCTATATTTTCAATTGCCACAGGAGTAACGAATGTTCCAGCCTGGGTACCCAATCCTCCGAATATATACAGCAAATTGCCTTCATGGTCATAGGTAAATATTCTCCCCCTTCTTCTGTCCAGGAGTGAATACATACCTTTCTGTCTATATACAACGTCGGTTATCTGTGATGGCCCGGAATATCTTGTATATCCGCTCGTCCACAGATCTCCTCCGAGATTCTTGTTCGCGCCTTTTTTAATAACATCCTCGCCCTTGGGATTGAGCCTTCGTACCGCTTGGGTTCCATCCTCATCTATGTTGGAAGCGTATACGAATCCGTCGTCATCTATATCAATGCCGGTAAACTCGGTAGGAATAAAGAGTTTTTGATTCGACCTCTCTTCCTTGGTGGCGATTCTTTTCCAGAATTTATCCCAAAGGGATATCTTAACCTCAATGGTTCCTATAAAGCCTACAAACTGGCCGTTATCTTCAAATACCATGATGCCCTCAAACATATTCTGGGCTATGCAGTAAACCCTGTCCGCGTAGTCAACGGTTACCTTCAAGGGAGAGAAAACATATCCTTCCTCCAGGATTTCCGATTGAGGATCCCTGATTATCTTTATAAGACTGCCCTTATTGTCCAGAACCACAATCCTGTTGTTGTACGTATCCGCAATGTACAGCTCGTTTTTCTTTGATACGCAAACACCGGTAGGTGATGAGAATTTGTCAGCTTCACCGTTATTGTCAAATTCACTTATGACCTTGATAACGGTTTTCATGTCCTTGCTGAGGAATACTATCCTGTTGTTGCCGGTGTCGGCTATAACTACCTCGCCGTCAGGTGTCTTGCATATGTCCTGCGGGTTTTTGAAAGCCCCCAGGGGCTCGCCGTTATATACAAGACGGGTGCCCGATATGGAGCCTGCGGGAACATATGCCGCCGGGGTATAAACGATATATTCATAGAAGTTATAGTTATAGGTGTCATAAGGCAAATCGTTCGCCAAGGCAACACCGCAGTTGCCAAGCATGCCTACAACAGCCAGAATAATAATTATTGCCCTTGAACACCTTTTAGACATTCTCATGTGGATAACACCTCTCATTCCTTCATACCGGAAGTAGTCATAGTCTCCATAATATTGCTCTGAGCAATCAGGAAGAATGTTATTGGCACTGCGGCAATAACAAATGTGACAGCCGCGCCTGCACCGGCTCTTGCCGCTCCGCCCTGTACAATCTGCTGCAGGGCAAACTGCAGGGGCTTGAGCTCTTCGTCACGCAGGAATGTTCCGCCGGTATTGCCCCACATGTACTGGAACTGGAATATGGCCAGCGTCAGCCATGCGGGCTTAACATTCGGCATCACAATCCTCCAGAATATACTGAACTCGCCGGCTCCGTCTATCTTGGCGGAATCAATCAATGAATCGGGAATCTGCTCCATGAACTGCTTCATCAGGTACAGTCCCATGCCGAAGGACCATGCCGGGAGGATCAATGCCAGGTATGTATTGTTAATTCCCATCAGCGAAATAATGAGATATTGGGGTATCTGTGTTACCGTCCAGGAAAACATCATTGACAGTATAACCATGTTGAACAGAATATCTCTACCCGGAAATTTATGTTTCGCCAGCGGATAAGCCGCCAGGGATGCGCACAGCACATGCCCGACCATGCCGCCCATTGTTATGATTACCGTGTTCATTATATATCTTGAAAACGGCACCCATGTGTCGCTCATAAGCACAAACAGGTCCGAAAAGTTCTCAAGGGTTGGATTCCTAACAAAAACCTTGGGCGGATACTGGAACAATTCATCCAGTGGCTTTAATGCGTTGTTGACAACCATGACAAGCGGAAGCGCCATGAATATTCCACAGATGAACATCAGGCCAAATAACAGTCCGTTTCCCGCCTTCGAACGGTTGAGCTTCGTCTGCTTGGCTCTCATCCAGAAGGGAACCCATTTTCGGTTGGAGTAGTCTACAATGACTCTTTGCCTTCTCCTGCTCATTATTCACCAACCCTCCTAAGCATTTTCTGCACCAGTTTATTTGTTCCCACCATTAGCAGGAATAGAATGGTTGCAATAGCAGACGCATATCCCATCTCAAATCTGGTGGAACCGTAATCCAGGAGGTGGGTAATTACCGTAGCACCGGCATAATTAACTGACGGGTTTCCTGCCAGGTTGATGGAAATATCGGCAACGGCAAATGACTGTGTAATCTGCATGACTGCACCGAACATCAACTGCGGCTTCATTGCAGGCAGCGTGACAAACCACAGCTCCTGCCAACGGTTCCTTACACCGTCAATTGCAGCAGCTTCATACATCGTATGATCTATGGTCTGAAGTCCTGCTATGAAGGCTAAGAATCCGGTACCAAGGCTTAACCACAGCTGTACGATCATAAGTATCGGCAATATGTACTTCTCCGTCTTCATCCACAGGATGGCTTCATCAATAATTCCGTACTTGAGGAGCAATCCGTTTAAATATCCGTAACGGTCGCCCGTAAGAATCAGGTTCCATACCACATATGCGTTTCCGCTTATGCTTGGGGCATAGAATATCAGTGTAAGGAATGCCCTAAGTTTTCCCTTGAACTCATTGATAATCCACGCGAACAGCAGGCAAAGCAGGTAGCTTATGGGTCCTGTTATTACCGCAAACAGCAGCGTGTTTTTCAGCGATATAATAAATATGTCATCTTCAAGGAGCAGTTTTATGTAATTCTTCCAACCTACGAATTTTGGAAGCTCAAGAACATTAAAATCCGTAAAGCTGAAAAATATCGACGCTATGACAGGCAATACCGTAAACAGGAAGAAGAGGATGAAATACGGTGCCAGCATTACATAAGATATTCTGTTTTTCCGTATCCGGTATCTGAGTGTTCCCTGCATTCTTGCGATTTCAGCGGCATCTGCAGGTACATTTTTTCTCTTCGCAGCCATATTTATCCTCCTACCTATCTTCCTCTTGAATTTCCAAGCCCAATTCTCTCAGCTTGTGCTCGATTTCCGCATTTATGTAAATAACCTTTTCCATGAGCTCTTCCCTGGGATTGGCCGTGTCCGTTTCGGTCGTTACGGTATAGAATGCATTGTTAACATTACGCCATGAATAGTATCCTCCCGGAACCTGGGGAATACCTTTAACCTGTTCAAATTGCTTCATAAGCTCTTTATAATCATCCACAGGCCATGCCAGGTTGCCCAATGCTTTCAGGTTTGCGGTGGCTATTCTCGCGCTGGAGCCCATAAGGCTTTCCATTTCCCTGCCGTATATGGTCTGGGTTTCTTCGGATGTCCACCATTTCAGGAACTCCCAGCTTTCTTCAGGATGCTTGGTGTCGGCCATAATCATGTCCGCCAGACCTATGCTTCCCGTAGTATGGTTTATGGTGCCGTCCTCCTGCATGATGCCGGGGACGACAGTGAATCCCCAGAGTCCCTTGATGTCGGGTGCCGATACCTGAAGGTTGTTATAGAAGGTATAGTCGGCAATTACCAGGGGGCATTCGCCCGTTCTGAATCTTTCCTCAACGCTTGTTTCCTTGTCTATCTTGTAATCCGTGTAGAATTCACAGTATTGCTTGAAAGCATTTATGGAAATATCGGAATCGAGTGCGGATCTTGTTCCGTCCTCGTTGTAATATGATCCGCCCATTTGATACAGCAGCATGGCAAAGACCTGCTCACCGGGCATCATGCCGAAATCCATCTGGTTCCTTGACAGCACCGTCATTGCAACCTTGACCTCATCCCATGTTCTCGGTATGGAAAGCCCTATTTCCTTGAGAATATCCATTCTGTAGAACATCATAAGGAAGGTCTGGGTATCCGGCAGCGCATAAACCGCGCCGTCGTAAGTGAACGGAACCAGGGCGCTTTCGGAAAACCTCGCCGCAACCTCCTGGAAATCATCAAACTGCGTCAGATCCAGCACGGCATTACGTATGCCGTAGTTGACCGGGGTATCATTTGCCTGGCTTATCATGTTGGCGGCCACCTGTGCGGTCGCAGTCTGGGTTGGGCCAACCTGAATGGCCACATCCGGTCCCTCACCGGCCAGAGTTGCGCGAAGCAGGCTGCTCATGTCAACAAGCTGGACATTCACGTTTATGCCCGTTGTGTTTGTAAAATTATCGTCAATCAGTGATTTTATCACATTGGCCTGGTCTCTTCCCGTTCCGATCCAAAGGGTTAGTGTTACATTCTCGGAATCGTCCTCGGAAATATTTCCTATCATGTTATAGTCAATGATGAACGAGTAGAAAAGTCTCTTTATTTCATATACCAATCTCGACCAGAAGGATGTATTCTCATATTTAACCTTGACATCCGGCGAGTATATGTTAATCCTGTCAATAGCCAGGGGCTGCTGAATAACCTGTGTTATCCAGTTGCCGCACGCGCGCACGTTAATCCTGAACGAGGTTATGACTTTGACGAAATCCTCCGGGTCCTTGATCAATTGGGTAAGCTGGTCGCGCATTGTACGTAGCACCGTTTCTTTGTCGGAGTTCTTGCCCGCAACCTCCCTGAGCCTGGTTATCGCCGCCGCCAGCTGGTCCCTTACATACGTAAGCTCCGCCCCGATGTTGGGCAGGACGCTTTCAATCTGGTAGTCCCTGTATTTATCGGGAGCAACACCGGTTATGCGGATAACCTTGCGGTAAATGGAGTTAAGCTTTGTTACCGCATCCTGGACCTCGCTGACGATGTTTCCGAAGTCGCCAAGTACCGCTTCTATGCGTATGGTATGCTTGCCTTTTTCCAGATAGAAATAATACGGATCGCCTTCGCTGTCCGAAAGCACGATATTTCTCCAGCGGGAGTTGTATTTAAACTCGTAGTCGGACATTTCATCGAACGGAACCACGCCGTCTATTGTTATTTTTCTGGATACATTTATGCCTCTGAGATAACTTTGCTTTGCATGTAATGAGATATGATAATATCCGGATTCGGGCACCTCAAAATCCCATTGGATCCACTGCCCGGCATTTCTCCAGGAGTTGTCTCCAATGGTATTGTTAAGAAGTGTTTTTGGACTTGATGGGTAAACGGCAGGTGATGACTGGTCCTGCCTTGGATACAGCATCTGTGATGATGTAAGGGATGCGTTCTCGGCTTCAATTCTTACAAACTGTCCGGAAGTATTTCCATGGCCCGCTGCGTCCCACTGCGCCTTGGTTGCCGCATAATCAAGCACAGGTTCCGCTTTTTTCAGTGTAATGTCGTGAAGCAGCATGGGTTCCCTTAAAGAAAGCATGCTGATGGTGTGTTTTCCTTTTTCAAGATATATGGCCAAAGGACTGGTAATATAGCCTTCATTGTCGTAGCAGTATGACGATATCCATTGAGGCGCTTCAACGCTCTTTGGCTTTAAGTCGTTTCCCTGGTTATCCTTCCTCCACCTTATTACCTCGACACCGTTTTCGTCGATATATCTTTCTTCCGCTTCCAGCTTCCATACCCGGTAGAACTCAATCAACGCCATTTCATTATAAGGGAGCTTTCCGTCCACGAAGAAGCTTCTCTGAATATCGGAGCTTTTGCCTTCGACAGGATAATATGTAAGGCAGGGATAGTAAAAGCCGCTTTCCTCAATCTCCACGTCAAATTCTATCAGGGCATTGTCCTGTGTCAGTACGGAGTCCCCTTCCATACCCTCGTAATCGCTGAAAACCTGCGGAGTTACGGTTATGCCGTCCTCTTCATATCTTGTGAAATCCGCGGCATATATAACGACTTCCTTATCAGGATATACCTGCTCAAATGCCTGGATGTACTCATTATACGGAACAATTGAACTGTCAACAGAATGAGCCCTTACCGTTTCCTCAAAAACCTCTTCGGGGATATCGGTAGCCGCCCATGCGTCCGATTTATTTATCTGTATAGATATTCCTGCTAAAACTGTTATAAGAATATATGTAACGATTTTCTTCAGATGCCGGTTGAAAAGCATGTCAAATCCCCCTTAAACATATATGTCTTATTTGCCGTTACTCACCAATTGGATACGCGGTAAGATCCGGCAAATCCTCCAGGCATAATACCTTCTCATGTGAGTATACCTTTTTCAGCATATATTCCTCGGTGTACTGCTCGCTGAGAGTATATATCCCGATATCCTTCGCGACAAACTCTCCGCCCCAGGTACACCAGCTTCCCCACATCGCTCCGTCCCTAATGGCAAGATCCGGGTCGAACAGGCAGCCATTTTCGGTCAGGTATGTGAGCTTTGCCGAGCTCGTATAGCCAAGGGCTTTCAGGTAGCGGGCGATCTGAGATGTGTATACCCTTTCACCGGGGTAGATATCCTCGCCGATGATATCCACATATTCATCACCCGGATACCAATCCTTGTCCTGTCCGTTCCATACCCAGATGAGATTGTTCAGTCCATATTCATATGTCAGCTTTTCGAATAACAGTTTATAAAGCTTTATATACGCTTCCGGTCCCGACGCTCCCCACCAGAACCATCCGCCGCTGGCTTCATGAAGCGGCCTCCACAATATCGGCACATCCGCCTCCTGAAGCTTTAACAACTCCTGCGCAATCGCGTCTATGTCTCTCATCAGGAGGTCATAGCCTTCCTGATCATCTCCGTCCATGATTTTTTTCAGATTAATGTTGGTCGCTTCCGTATAGAATCCCCTGTACCACTCCTTGGTAAGGTATTTGCTCGGGGCGTTCCAGTGCCAACAGAACGTGACAATTCCGCCGTTATTCCAGAAATTAATCGCAAGCTCGGTCTGTTTGCCCTTGCTTCCGTTTTCAACCCTGGACGGCGTATATTCCATGAAATCCAGCCCCAATATGGCCGGCGTCTTTCCCGTTGCTCTTTTGATTACCACAAATTCCTTGCCGTATTGACCCGAATCGCAATACTGGCCGGAAAGGAAATACTCGTCATATATGTCGCACAGGTAACTCATAAGCCGTTTTGTGTTCTCCGTTGCATTCTTATTCGCAAGAACCGGCTTTATGTTATATTTCTCAGGATTTATTTGCTTTGCAGTATATACCTCTAATCTGTCTATCTTAATCCATCCCCAGTATTTTTTTACCGTAACCTCATGTTCTCCTGCGGACAGGTATACATGCTCCAGAACGGAATCCGAAAAATCCGTGGTCTCGGTAACAATCACTCCCATGTTTTCCCCGTCCACATATACATAGTTCTCTTTATATCCACCCATTGTGGCGGTGACAAACCTTAAATCATACTTTCCGTCCTGTTCGACGGATATCACCACCGTCATGGTGTCATTATCTTTTTCGAAGCCCTTGACATAACCTGTTCCCGTGTATCCTGAACCGCTGTCGTCAGTTCCTACATTGCCGGTAAACGACCCATCCTCCGCTTCAACGGCATATACGAGCTTTTGTTCACCTTCAAGATATACCGGTATTACTTCCGGTTCTATGATTTCTTCGCCGCCGGCTTCATCGCCCGGGACTTCCTGTGATATGTCTCCACCTGTTGCTTTATTGTCATTTATGTCGGTATCGGTATCTTTATTTGTGCCGCATGCTGTCAGAATTAATGCCAGCAGTAAAATCCATATTGTGATATGTAATCTTTTTATATTCATGGCTACCTCGTCAACGCTCAATTACTATAATATGGAGAATTTTCTTTGTAGTAAGGGTGCATATTGCATCAATATTGCACGCTTATGCACATTAAACAAAGCATTTTTTGTTGATTATGCATAAATTATAGCACACTACTGCAAAATAGTCATCCTTTAATTTCATTTTTTATAAATATTTTTTAGTTAACATTGCATCCATTTTTGCACGCAAAAAGGCATTGATAGTACCCTTGCTAACCAATGCCTTTTTCACATCATGTCTTTTTTTGAACCGTAAATTTTGTATAAAAATATCCTTTCTCCTTTAAAAATCACAGTCTCATGTAACCATATCCGTTTACAATTGCATCAAGCTTTTGACCTACATTGCACAAAGGGCATTCATTAATTTTATAGCTTTGGTAGTCGGGCAGATCCGATTTTCTGAAAATACAATTGACCTTCATGCCCTCGACCTCCTCCACCGCGGAAAATATGGCACTAATCCCGGTTACCCGTCCTCCGTAATACCTTATGCATTCCAGGCTTCTCCTGATGGTATCTCCGGTTGTCACGGATGCAACCAGCAGCAGGATATTCTTATTAAATATGGCTCCCTGGTTGCAGTCCCTGAAGATCATCTGACCGTTCGTATTGAATTCCGGCGAAACAATATACATTGTCTTGTGCATGTTCTGTGACATGATTCCCGCATCGGTCAGTTCCTTGGCCAGAAAGCCCCCTATAACCTCACAGTTGTCCAGGCAGACAATCGTATCAATTATTACATTATTTAAATATTGCCTGGCCATAACACGCGCTGCTTCCATGGCATCGCTCAAACGGGTTTTTGCGGCTGTAAGGTCGATATACAGGTTGATGTGAGAATTTGATGTGGCAAAATGCCCCGGTATCACCTTCAGTGAAATTTTCTTGTTATCGGGCGCATAAACCTTGATGGACCTTTGTTCCATTATATACCCCCTTCCGCTTGGAATAGCTTGATATTCTCATTAGGTTTTTCAGCTTTTTGTTATTTGCGGGTACTTAATCAGACCGGAATGATACAGGTGCATACACGGTATGTAGTCAAGATGCCGAAAGAAATCTTTATGAATCTTTTTTTATCGGTAGATAGAATGGTTTTTTGTATATAATAAATTATAACCCAAATGCAAAAAAAATACAAATGGAACCGGCGTTAATTAACGCTGGCTCCAAAAGGCATCAGGGCCAGTTTTGCAATCTTAAAATGCTGCAGACCGAACGGTATTCCAATTATGGTTATGCATAAAATGCATCCCATCGCGGCGGATTCGACAGCCAGGGGAATCCCGGTAAAAATCAGCCAGATTATATTTAACAGCAGTGAGCCCGGACCTCCGCCATAAACCACTTCCTTCCCGAAGGGAAAGAAGCATAGCTTTGCGAATTTAAAGCATTGAACACCAACCGGTATCCCTACAATCGTAATACACCACAGGCATCCGGCGGCAATCCAGCTTAATCCGCTTATGAATCCTCCGCATATGAACCAAATAATATTTCCCAAGCAGCCCATAAGCAACCTCCGTTCTATCTGTCCCATTTGTCGCACAGCGCATGGATCTGATCCGTAAACTTGGCAAGGTCCTTGTTTGCTCCCCCCTTGTTGCGCTGAATGACGGCCATAAGTCTCTTGCCCGCCTCCACCAGCCGATCGAATACTGTGGTTGCCCTCTCCTCTTTCCTTGAAACCGGAATCGGCTTTCCTTCAACAACAATTACATTCCTCAAAAGGTCCACAACCGTCCCGCTGTAAGGCGCATATGCATTATACCCAAGTTCCTTGCTTATATATTCGGTAAACATTTCGGTAACCCTGTCGTCGCCGTGAACCACGAACACCCTTTCAGGCTTCTTCTTAAACGCCCTCAGCCATTTAAGCAGCCCTTCCCTGTCAGCATGTCCGCTGACGCCCTTCAGCTGGCATATCCGGGCTTTCACATGGATGGTTTCTCCAAACAGCTTGACCTCGGACGCCCCGTCCAGTATTATTCTTCCCAGACTGCCTTCCGCCTGATACCCTACAAAGAGAATTGTGCTGTCCTCCCGCCAAAGATTATGCTTAAGATGATGGCGTATTCTGCCCGCGTCGCACATCCCCGCCGCGGAAATGATAACCTTCGGTTCATCGATGAAGTTAATGGCTTTTGATTCATCGGAGGTGATGGCGGTTTTTAACCCCGGGAACTTAATCGGGTTAATTCCCGCATTAATCAGCTCCATGGTCTCCCTATCCAGGTATCCGAATATATTCTTTTCATAGATGTTCGTAGCCTCAACGGCCAGCGGGCTGTCCACATATACCTTGAAATTGCCATGTCCCTTAACAAGCCCTTCTTCCTTGATCTTCCTTATATAATAAAGAAGCATCTGGGTTCTTCCTATGGCAAAGGACGGAATGACCAGGTTTCCGCCCCTGTCGAAGGTTTCCTGAATTATATCCGCAAGCTCTTTTATATAATCCGGTGGTGCTTCGTGGTACCTGTCACCGTAGGTTGACTCCATCACCACATAATCCGCATCTTTTATGTACTGCGGATCATTTATAAGAGGCTGGTTCACATTTCCAATGTCTCCTGAGAATACAATCTTTTTTGTCTCTCCGTTTTCAGTAATCCATACCTCGATACTGGCCGAGCCGAGCAGATGGCCAACATCCGTAAATCGTACCTCTATGCCGTCATAAAGCTTGGTTTTTTCATTATATTCATGAGGGACAAACAAACGGACAGTTCCCATTGCGTCTTCCATATCATAAAGGGGAACATATATCTTGCCGCCGGCACGCTTTCCTTTTCTGTTTCTCCACTCTGCTTCTGCCATCTGGATATGGGCGCTGTCACGGAGCATTATATCACACAGGGCACATGTTGCGCCGGTTGCGTGTATCCTGCCTCTGAAGCCCTGATTATACAGCAGAGGGAGCTTTCCGGAATGGTCTATATGCGCATGGGTAAGCAGCACCGCATCCACATAAGCTGCCGATATGGGCAGCTCCTGGTTCTCAAACATATCCTTCCCCTGCTCCATGCCGCAGTCTATAAGAATGTTTTTTCCGCAAGCCTCAAGAAAAAAACAGCTTCCCGTAACCTCATGAGTGGCTCCTAAAAAAGTCAAACGCATATGCATGGCCTCCTTTATGACTTAATCATCCGTACATTGTGAGCCTTTCCAGCTTATTTCGGTTTGTTATATCAATTGAACCCCTGTTCAATGACACCATTCCTTCATTCTGGAAATATTTCAGCATCCGGGTTACCACCTCTCTGGCGGTCCCCAGATGATTTGCAATTTTTTCGTGGGTAATTACAATATTGTCCGTTCCTTCAATATTTGACTGTTCCAGCAGGAAAATGGCCAGCCTTTTGTCCAGCGACATGAATACAACCTGTTCCATGACCCACATGACCTCGGAAAATCTGGACGCCATAAGTTCATTTGCAAAAATCTGAACGGCAAGGGACTCCTTTAAGAGCTTGTCAAAGACATGGATGGGAATTAGATATGCCTCCGTATCCTTTTCAGCCTCAATAAAGATATCGAATGTGATGTTTCTCATAATGCAGGAAGCGGAAAATATGCATACATCCCTGTCAAACAGGCGATATAATGTTATTTCCTTCCCGTTTTCGGAGATGATATAGGCACGAACCTGGCCGCTTTCAATAAGAAAAAGCCCCGAGCATTTTTCCGAACCGCCGTGCAGCTTTTCTCCTCTTCGGAAATGCCTTTTTACAATGGCACGATCCAGCAATGCCTTTTGGTCATCGGAAAGATTGCTCCAGAATTTCAAGGTTTCCTTATAATAATCGTTGTTTACGCCCATGCCTGACCTCCCGCTTTCGTAATTATACAGCCCCCTTATTACACATTATACTTTAATTCCTAACTAAAATCCACCATTTGGATAAAACAAAAATACATGCAATATGTAAAATATTGCATGTATTCTGCGATGTATATTTGCCGGACTAAATATCCTTTTTCCAAAGGCCGTGAAGGTTGCAGTACTCATATGCCGCAATCACTTCGTCATCATCCAGGACAAATGTGGCTTTCGGCTCATCCCCCGGCTTTAAGTATTTTATCTGGGAGCCCTTTTTTGTATGGATGCAAACCCACATGATATAATGCTTTTCCTCCATTGGATGGGGGATTTCACCTACATCGACACGGACTATGCTTCCGACAATCGATACGCTGGGTACGTGCTTTTCTTTTGACGCGTCGACGGTATTGGCAACCATCTCCTCCATCTCATTGCCGCAGCATACCACATTTACTCCTGAATCATTAATTTTTACTATGATATTTCCACATTCCTTGCACCTGAAAAATTTTAGCTCGTTCTGCATAATCCTTCTCTCCTTTCTTTGGCAAACAGCCGGAAAAAAACGGTTAACAACATATCAATTAAAGTATAATTTAACTTGATATATTAGTCAACCGTCTGGATGCGGCATGCCGGTCAGGCCTTAAGCATGCCGAGATATTCACTTTTCGGGCGGACACCGACTGCTGCGGAAGTTATTTTTCCATCCTTGAAAACCATTATGGTAGGAATGCTCATGATATTGAACATGGCAGCAAGCTCTCCCTCTTCATCCACATTTACCTTGCCCACCTTTACCCCATCGGCTTCATTGGCTATTTCTTCTATAATCGGGGCCACCATTCTGCAGGGACCGCACCAGGAAGCCCAGAAATCCAGCAAAACCGGTTCCTTTGAATTAAGCACCTCGTCTTTGAAATTATTCTTTGTTATTTTTATGGATGCCATAATATCTCCTCCTTGTTATCATTTTATAAATGAAATATAGCACGGCTGACAATGTATTTCAGTGACGATGTCACATACGGTCAGCCCAAGGCTTAAAAGGTTTAAAAATATAGGTAAAGAAGTGATAATATATATGATGATAATTTTAGGTTGTTATGATAAAATCGATGCAAAGATTTTTCCAATTTTAAAAAACATAAATACTATCAGAAGGTGTGATTCATATGAACAGGAAGATATTATTCAACGACGGATGGGAATTTGCAAAATCGGACTTAAGCGCGGAGAGCTGTGAAGGTTTGAAATTCGAACCCGTATCCGTTCCCCATGACTGGCTTATTTTTAACACGCTGAATTTATATGAAAACAGTATCGGATGGTACCGGAAGAATTATGTGCACAATGAGGAGGGGAAGCGCGTTCTTCTGTATTTTGAGGGTGTCTACATGGATTCATGGCTCTATGTCAACGGGAAATACATAGGAACCTGGAAATACGGCTATTCGTCTTTTGAGCATGATATCACGGACGCCTTGAGGAAGGGACCGAATGAAATCCTGCTAAAGGTTGTATACCAAAGCCCAAACAGCAGGTGGTATTCCGGCGCCGGAATCTATAGGAATGTCTGGCTTAAGACAAGGGAAGAAAACCATATCACGACCGACGGGGTTTATATATCCACGAGAAAAACACAGGACGGATGGCGGGTTGAGATAGATACGGACCTTGTTATCAAAGAGGATTTAAGGCTTACCCACAGGCTTTATCATGAAGGGAAAGAGACGGCGGCCGTTTCCCGCACGGTAAGCCCTCGCGGAAATGGAACGGGCAAGTCCGCCATTACGGACAGCCAGGTAATGTATATTGAAAATCCTCTGCTCTGGAGCCCCGACAGCCCGAATCTCTACAAGCTTGAGACCGTGCTGGAGAAGGAATCCGGTGAGCCCATCGAAATATTGCCCCATAACGTGGGGTTCAGGACTATCGAGATGGATCCTGACCGCGGACTGATATTCAACGGTGAAAAAATGAAAATATACGGGGTCTGTGAGCACCACGACCTGGGAGCCCTGGGTGCCGCATTCAACAGGGCGGCAATGGCCAGAAGAATGAAAATATTAAAGGAAATGGGCATAAATGCCATCCGCACGGCCCACAACATGCCCGCTCCCGAACTTATGGACCTTGCCGATGAGATGGGCTTTCTTATCAACTGCGAAGCCTTCGATATGTGGGAAAGGCCCAAGACAACCTATGATTATGCCCGGTTCTTTAATGAATGGGTTGAGGCTGATGTAAGAAGCTGGGTTATGAGGGACAGAAATCATCCGTGTCTGATTCTTTGGAGTATTGGAAACGAGATATACGATACCCACGCCGATGAAAAACGGGGCCTGGAGATTACAAAGATGCTTAAGGAACTGGTGGAAAAGTATGACCCCAAGAAAAATGCCCCCGTTACCTTCGGCTCGAATTTCATGCCGTGGGATAACACCCAGAAATGCGCAGACGTGCTGAAGGTTGTCGGATACAACTATGCAGCGCAATACTATAATAAACACCATGCAAAGTATCCCGACTGGGTCATATACGGCAGTGAGACCTCTTCCACCGTGCAGAGCAGGGGCATTTACCATTTCCCCTACGAGCAGTCCATCATGTCCGATGATGATGAACAGTGCTCCGTTCTCGGCAACTGTTCCACAAGCTGGGGAGCCCGTTCCACCGAGGAAGTAATTATATCCGACAGGGATGTCCCTTTCTCTCTCGGCCAGTTCATATGGTCCGGCTTTGACTATATTGGGGAACCCACTCCTTACCAGACCAAGAACTCTTATTTCGGGCAAATTGACACGGCTACCTTTAAGAAGGATACCTTCTATATATACCAGGCGGAATGGACGGATTACCGCAAGAATCCGATGGTTCACGTCTTTCCGTATTGGGACTTTAACCCGGGTCAGCTCATTGACGTTAGAGTCTGCTCCAACGCCCCCCTGATTGAGCTGTTCTTTAACGGCAAATCCATGGGACGGTTTGAAATTGACCATAAGAACGGAAACCAGCTTTTAGGCCATTGGAAGATACCGTATGAACCCGGTGAAATCAAAGCGGTTGCGTATGATGAAAACGGCAATGTGATAGCAACCGACATAAGAAGGTCCTTCGGTGATGCTGCAAGAATCAGGTTAAAGCCCGATAAATACACCCTTAAGAGCAACGGGCGGGACATAATATTCCTTGAAATCAGCATGGAGGACAAGGACGGCAATCCGGTGGAGAATGCCAACAACCGGGTATTTGTAAAAGTAACCGGTTCCGGCAGCCTTGTCGGCCTCGACAACGGCGACAGTACGGATTATGACCAGTATAAAGGCTTAACCCGCAGATTGTTTTCCGGAAAGCTGATGGCACTGATCGGCTCCACCTTTGAGCCCGGAAAGGTTTTTGTCGAGGTATCCTCAAAGGGTATGGAGCCCGCATACATTGAATTTGAATCACTGCCCGACTCCTCGGATCTGACCGGTGTGGCGCCTCTCGCGGCCAATATGGATTACCCGGTTGTAATGGGTACCCCGGATGAAATACCTGTCCGTAAGATAGAAATTGTAGTTGAGGGCGATACAAAGCTTAATAAAGACAGAAACACCGTTGCCGTAAAGGCGGTGCTTCATCCTGCGGACACAACCTATAAGGAAGTTGAATGGAGCATTGTAAATGTCGCAGGCATTCCGATTAATACGGCAAGGCTTGAAACCAACGGCCTTACGGCCAAGGTTACGGCCGTTGCCGACGGGGACTTTTACCTCCGCTGTACAAGCAAAAACGGCACCGATAAGACCAAGCTGATATCCCAGTTGGAGTTCACCGCTTCGGGTATTGGCACCGCATACAAGAATCCTTATGATTTCATCTCTGCCGGGTTATATGATTATAACAAGGGAGAAGTAGGAAACGGAAATGATAAAGGCATTTGCCCCATGCACGACGCCCAAACGGTGGTCGGATTTAAGGACATCGATTTTGGCCCCGTGGGATCGAACAGGATTACAATGCCTATCTTTACTTTGAACGGCGAGGCATATCCCATTCAGATATGGGAAGGCATCCCCGGTGAAGAAGGCAGCGTATTCCTTACGGAGGTTATTTACCAGAAGCCAACGATATGGAACGTATACCAGCCGGAAACCTATATCCTGCCAAGGCGGCTGAAGGGCATAAAAACAATCAGCTTTGTATTCTTTAACAGGCTGCACTTCAAGGGCTTCAGCTTTGATATGATAAACCGTGCCTTTGAGAAAAACTATGCCTGCGAATGTGACAAGATTTACGGGGACGATTACGCCGTAATGGAGAACAACGCAGTGCATGCGGGCAATAACGTTTCTATCGAGTTCTATGATATGGATTTCACCGAAAAAGGAGCGTCAAAAATTACCATTTCTGGTAAATCCAATATTGACAAAAACTCGATTGTAATTCTTGCGGAGAACGAAAAAGGCGAAAGCCGCGGGCTTGTAGTGTTTGAGGCTTCTGACGATATGGCCGAACGGACATTTGAAATTGAAAGGATAACCGGCAAAAACAAAATCTCCTTCGTCTTCCTGCCGGGAAGCAATTTCGATTTCATGTGGTTTAAATTTGAGGAATAAAATATTAATCCTAACATCCAGGGAGCATCCGGATTGTAAAAGGGGCTGTTTCAGGACTAATTAATTAGCGGAGAAACAGCTCTTTCTTTTTATGTCCGGAAATAAGAATTGCGGATTCTACTGAGCCCGCAAAAATGGTATAATTAGCTGTACGAACAGGCGGAAACGGCATGAGCTTGGCTATAGCTGAAAGGATTACAAAGCTCCACGGGGGAAAAATATGGGCGGAATATATTGATGATATAATAACCTTTCATGTTTTACTTCCCGGATAGTTATCAGCATTCTTTCTGAATATAATGTAATAAAACGCTTAATGGGATGTTAGAATGATATATTATGAAACAGGCAACGGTTCAAGATATATCAACCCTATGGATATTACGTTGGAAAGAGGGTATTCCATAGAGGTATTTGCCGAAGGCCTTGATGCTCCAAGCAGTATCCTTTTTACCGAAGACGGCCATATGTTTATTTCCAATTCCGGATTGACCAACGGGAACCCCAGCATATCAGAATTAAGAAACGGTCGCTTCGAAGTTATTGCCGAACACTTCAATGTACCTTTGCTGGGGATTAATTATAGGAGAGGGGACATATATGTATCCCATAAAACTGCTATTACAACAGTTAGCCTTGACGGCGAAAGAAAGAATATAATTACCGGCCTGCCCTGTTATGGTGACTACAGCAATTGCCGGGTGGATTTCGGTCCTGACGGCAAGATGTACTTTGGTGTTGGAAGCGCCACCAACTCCGGTGTCGTAGGGCCCGACAACCTATGGGTCCCGGATTATTCATTTTTCTGTGATAAGCCAGGTATGCCTATCATACTTAAAGGCCAGAATTTTACCACCAAAAACATTCTTATCTCCAATACCGGCGAAACTTCAACTACGGGTGCCTTTTCCCCATTCGGGGAAGCTAATGAACGAAACGAAATGCGCAAGGGAGTGGTTAAAGCCACCGCAAGCATCCTCAGGGCAAATATTGACGGCTCTGATATAGAGCTTGTTGCATGGGGTGTCAGATGTGCAAATTATTTAAAATTCTTTGAAGGCAGACTGTATGTATCAAACAGCAGCTATGTGGTGGATATGGGGACCAGCCTTCCGGAAAACCCAAATATAATCCTACCAAACACAGGTGTAATATGGAGAATAACAAGGGATACATTCTAAATAAGAAGGGAGCATGGCTCTTGAAGGTTGCTATAGCCATAGATTCATTTAAGGGAAGCCTGTCCTCAATGGAGGCCGGCAATGCCGTTAAGGAAGGCATTCTAAAGGTATGTGATGCCGAGGTTATTGTTAAGCCTCTGGCAGACGGCGGTGAGGGCACCGTTGATGCCCTTCTGTCGGGAATGGGCGGCAAAAGGATTACAATAGACGTATCAGGACCTCTGGGGGATAATGTGGCATGCTCATACGGGATACTGCGTGACGGCCGGACCGCTGTAATGGAGATGGCACAAGCAGCAGGCATCAAGTTAATTCCAAGAAAAATGCTGAATCCCCTTTACACATCCACCTATGGGGTGGGACAGATGATAAGGGACGCTATAGAAAGAGGATGCCGTGATTTCATCATAGGCATAGGAGGAAGTTCCACCAATGACGGGGGTATCGGCATGCTCCAGGCATTGGGCTTTAGGTTTCTTGATTCCGAGGGGGTTCCGGTAGGGCCCGAAGGAAGGGATCTTGAAAGGATAGCAGGTCTTGACATGGAAGGTGTAATGCCTGAGCTTGATGAATGCAGCTTCAGGGTGGCATGCGACGTTAACAATCCCCTGTACGGCCTCAACGGAGCGGCATATATCTACGGTCCCCAAAAGGGAGCGACTCCCGAAATTGTGAAAATGCTCGACAGGGGCCTTAGGGTATACTCCGACACGGTCAAAAAAATAACCGGCAAGGATACCGCCCGCATACCCGGAACCGGCGCGGCAGGCGGCATGGGCTACGCATTTCTTACTTTCCTGAATGCAAGGCTGGAATCCGGCATTGAAATCATACTAAAAGAGACTAAGCTTGAAGAGGATATAAAGGATGCTGATTTTGTAATTACAGGCGAAGGCAGGCTCGACTTCCAGACAGCCATGGGCAAAGCCCCGACAGGCGTTGCCGCGCTGGCCAAAAAGCATGGAAAAAGGGTGATTGCCTTTGCAGGAGGAATAACCGAGGACGCGGGCAAATGCAATGAAGAAGGCATAGATGCCTTCTTTGGAATCCTAAGGCTTCCTATGACCGTTGAAGAAGCCATGAAATACGAAACCGCCCGGGCTAACCTTGTATCGGCTGCCGAGCAGGTGTTCCGCCTGTTATCACCACTATCTTATCCACGGCCATTCCCAGTCCCTCATTCGGCAGTCCTTCGTACCTTATATTGGACAAGAGCTCAAAAACAGTCATGGTCAGGCTGATAAAAACGACATAACCCGCCGCATGAAGGCGGGTGGACAGCTTGTTTATAAATTCCGTAAACAGGGGCCGGTCCGCGGGAGCTATATATGGTGTTTTAAAATTTATTCCGTAATATCCTTTGTTCAGCAGGATAGTTATTAAATTGTTGATCAGCAGATACTGGGCATCTTCATTGATCAATAAATTATGAACAACTTCCACCTCTTCATCCTGGCTTATGGAAAACCCGGACAGCATCATAATTGGGGCAACGCCATAGGATTTTGATATTTGAATTATCTCGGCATCGTTTATATTTATTATTTCTCCCCGGTCGGTATAATAATAGCTGAAAACAGTGAGATATGTAAGAAACGGCAAGGTTTTTCTAAGAGTGTCGATATTAACGAACGGGTATGCAAAGCCGTTGGTCGTGATCTTCCTTGTCCTTTCCGCCATATATTTAATCACAATGACTTCGCCCGGGTAAATATACTGCCTGTCTGAAAGATAGGGATTATTTCTCAGAAGCTCCATAATACTTACATTATACTTTCTTGCTATATTGCCCAGGGTGTCTCCCTCTTCCACCGTATATTCTATCTCAGGATAAAGAATAACCAGGGTTTCGCCGACAGCCAGCCTGTCGGTTTCGATTAACCCATTTTCCAAGGCCAGTCTTTCAGCGGATTTTCCATATAGTTCGGCAATGGAGCTTATCGTTTCCCCCTGCTTGACAACATGAATAATCATTACAATCCCCATTATAGTCTTTGTTTCAATATATGAAATACTGTTTGATAATTATGCATTTGCTCCGTATTGCCTCATTGGGGCAAATCAAACGGTATAACCTTTTTTATGTCAAACTGCGAATTCAACAGCAAATACAGCTGGTTAAAAAAATACATGACATTCCATATGGATACTCCTTCAACCCCATATTCCGGGACCACATGCAGTATTTCATTAATACCTCTCGCATCCCTGAACCTGACAATATATTCATAATCCGAGAAGTACTGGAAGTATGACGCCCTGGTTATATCATCAAAACGGATTACGGCATCGTATTCCCTGGCCAGGCTGACTGCCGAGTTATATGTGATCGATTGGCCCGTTACAACACCTTCTATAAACGGAAGCCGCCAGATATACCCGATGGTTGAGAACCCAATCTCAAGCTTTTTAGAGTCAATCAGGCTGATGCCGTATTCCGTGAAATTATTCAGTGTATCGAAGGCCACTATGGTGGGTGGCAGCGCATAGGCGAATCCCCACTCGTAGGTTATTATTATTACGTTATCCACCAGCACTCCAAGGATATCATACCGCAGGCTCTCATAGTCCACATTTGTCAGCAGGTCAAAGGAGCTTCGGGTCAGTGTAAGGAAAACCTTATACCCTCCGGCCTTCAGCCGCGCCGACAGCTTTCCTATGAATTCTATATACAAGCGTCGGTCCGGAGGTGATATATACGGTGTCGTAAAACTGACACCATAATATTCTTTTCTGGCTAATATATTCAGCAAATTGGCAATTAAATTGTCCTGCAACTCCGGATTAATCAGCAAATCGTGAAGCAGTGCAATTTCTTCCATAGGGCCGGTGGCAAAGCCTGTAAGAACCATAATGGGAGCCACGCCATATTCTCTGGATATATGGATAATCTCCGAATCGTTGATGTCGATAATATCCCCCCGTGGAGGTATAAGCATGACCATATATTGACAGGAATGTCAAAAAAGGCAGGGTCATTCTAAGTATTTCTAAATTAACAAACGGATATACATATCCGTTTGTGGATATTTGTCCGATTTTGGCATCCTCGTATTTGATTACAACCGTTTCTCCCGGATATATATACCTTCTTTCAACCAGATAAGGGTTGTTTCTGAGAAGTTCCATTATGGAAATATTGTGAGCCGATGCTATGCCTGACAGGGTATCGCCGTTTTGGACGGTGTAAACTATCTCCGGAAATAATATAACTATGGTCTCTCCAACGGCAAGATTGACAGCAGGACCGATGCCGTTCTCCAGGGCCAGTCTCTCGGCCGAAAGGCCGTACAGCCGCGCAATTGAATTGATGGTTTCCCCTTCCCCTGCAACATGAATAATCATAATATTCACCAGAATATAAGGCTTTGCTTCATTATATGTTATGCGATCCGCATATAATACATTAGCGGGAGACACCACTGCATAAAATAAAGGGGCTGACGCCCCTTTAATATTACTGCTTTTTCACATAGGTTATCATGCAGGCCCCCGGACCCGCATGGGTACCGACCACACATCCCACAGGATGCATTGGCAAATCCATTAATCCATATTTTTCATTCAGCTTGTCCCTTAACAGCCTGCTCTGTTCATCCCGGGCGGTATATCCAAGAAAGATGGGATAAGAAGTGTCTATTTCACCAAATACCCCGATTTCATCCACCACCCGTCCTATGGCTTTGTTGAGCCCTCTTTCCTTTCCCAATACCCCTATGGCTCCTTCTTTCACCGTAATTATCGGTTTGAACTTTAAAAGTGTTCCCAATATTGTAGAGGATTTTGACAGGCGGCCCCCCTTATGAAGATATTCCAGTGTGTCCACCATGGCAAGAAGAACAATCCTGTCCCTGAGTTCAATCAGGGTCTCAACGATTTCTTCCGTTCCCTTTCCCTCATCCCTCAGCTTTACAGCCTGCTCCACCAAAATCCTGAGGGCACAGGTGGTTGTATTGCTGTCAATAATATGAATATCTTCATATTCTGCCATTTCCCTGGCAATCATTGCGCTTTGGAAGGTACCGCTAAGCTTTGACGCAATTACTATCACGATTATACTGTCATTTGCCTTCTTCCCTTCAATAAAATATTCCAAAAAATCATCCGGCGAAGGCTGTGAAGTGGTCGGCAGGCATTCGGCTGCTGCCAGTTTTTCATAAAATTCGTCAATTGTAATATCAATTCCGTCCTTGTATTCCTTTCCGTCAAAGATAACCTTCAAGGGAATAACCGTAATGCCTAACCCGGCAGCCTCCCTTATGCCGATGTCTGATGTTGAGTCCGTTATAATTCTGATTCCCATATCATGTCCTTTCTTATTCCATTATCTCGTCAACAATTTTCCGAATCATTCTTTCCAGCACACCAATCTCTTCCTTGCTGAATTTTTCGCGGATACGGCTCATGAGCCTTACATTAAAGGATGCATTTGGGCCGTAGCTGCATAAGAACTTGTCCGTAACCTCAAGATGATACTCACGCCGGTCCTGTTTGGATGCGACTTTCCGCAGATAGCCCTTTTCTATCAGGTTATTGATGCGGTACGACGCATTGGGCAGCGATATGTTCACTTTCTCCGCAAATTCCTTTACTTTCGGCTTGCCTAACAGAAAAATGACCTCCAGGCAATACAAATCGGATGGGTTAATACTCCCGTCCTTGACACATTCAAAGAGATTCCTGCAGAAATTCTCCCGGAATTTATAATATAATCTCTCGAACTCCTTTTCCAGCATGGAGTCACCACCTTATCATGTCTCTTAATTAAAATATTTTAATTAAAATATTGAAACTATTTTATTATTTCTTTTCCTATATGTCAACATAAAAATATTTGGGCGGATAATTTTTGAAATATTAGAAATACTTATTGTGGAGGTGATAAACATGATTACAAATGTTAATCTGTCGACAAAAGAACAGCTGCTCCTTCAGGATCAAAAGTCCCATGAAGAACAATGCATAATAAAATATGACAGTTATGCAAGCATCGCGTCTGACGCGGAATTAAGGACACTATTCAAAAACATCGCCCAGCAGGAAAGGGTGCACCTGCAGACGGTCAATCAGCTTTTGAGCGGCCAGATTCCGTCCGTAACCGGTCAAGGCGGCACTAACCAGCAGCAGTCCGGACAGCAGGCCACCGGCCAGCAACAGTCAGGACAGCAGAAAACCGGTATGACCATGTCGCAGCAGGAATCGGCCAGGGTATCCGGAATGCCAGGATTCAATATTACTGACAAGGATATGTGTATTGATATGCTTAATACCGAAAAATATATCTCCGGAACCTATGACACTACAATTTTTGAATGCAAAAATCCTCAGATTCGCGATGTACTGAATCATATCCAAAAAGAAGAGCAAAAGCACGGCGAGTCCATTTTTGCATATATGCAGAGCAAGGGTATGTATACGGCCCAGTAGCATTCCTGTATTATATCAGTAAAATGATGGTACACATCCTTAAGGAGCATAATTTATGCAGCAGGACACCGTTTCCGCGGCATGAAGGATGCTCCGCTTTTTTCTTAATATAGCATATTTTTATTTATTTTATTGTTAAAACCCATACCAGTTAGTGCTGTAAAAACAAATTGACTATGCAAGTAAAAAGTAGTATCATATAATCACATTCTAAGTTAATAATTTAACAAATGGAGGATTATTTTATGAAAAAAATTGTATCAATTCTTTTATGCATCGCTGTGGTTATGACCATGTTCACAGCATGCGGCTCCGGCAAGAGCCTTAAAACCGGACTTGCAGTTGTCACCAGCGCCGGCAGCTCAAAGGAAGCTACTGAGGAAAAAGACGGTACTGCACAGGTTGACTCAACAGCAGTTGCAGTTCTTGTAGATGACAAAGGTGTTATAAGGAACATCGTAATCGACGTTGTACAGACCATGTTCAACTTCTCAGCCACAGGCGAGATTACCACCGACCTTTCGAAGACATTCGACAGCAAGAAGGAACTGAAGGAAGCTTACGACATGAAGAAGGCTTCCCCGATAGGCAAGGAATGGTATGAGCAGGCTGAAGCTCTTGAGAAGTATGTAACAGGAAAAACCATCGATGAAATCAAGAGCATCTCTCTTGAGGAAGGCTATCCTACCGACGAGGACCTGACAAGCTCGGTTACAATCAATATAGCAAGCATCATAAGCGCTATTGAGAAGGCTGTAAAAAATGCCAAGGATCTGGGAGCCAAGGAAGGCGACAAGCTGGGTCTTGGAATCGTTTCCGGTGCCGGCAGCAGCACAAAGAATGCGACCGCCGAGGCGGATGGCGTAGTTCAGGCTTATTCGCACTATGGCGCCGTATCCTTTGACAAGAATGGAAAGATTACCAGCAGCATTATTGACGCTTCCCAGACAAACGTATCCTTCAACACCGAAGGTAAAATCACATCCAACCTGAATGACAATTTCCAGACCAAGCTCGAGCGCGGTTACGACTACAACATGAAGCAGGCTTCCGGTATCGGCAAGGAATGGTTTGAGCAGTCCGAGGCTTTCTGCAAATACATCAAGGGCAAGACAGTTGCTGATGTTAAGGGAATTGCATTGGAAGACGGCTATCCTGCAGAAGAGGACCTGTTAAGCTCCGTAACAATGCACATCACCGATTTCATAGCCGTGGTTGATGAAGCCGGAGCATATGCAAAATAGCATTTAATAGGCAAATAAGGCAATAAATAAAAGGGGATGCAAGGCATATCAAACCAAATGTTTTGCATCCCCGTATCTGTTTTATGCAAACATGATTGCACGATTTTAATGTCTGTGCTATTCTATCAAGAAGGATATTGCCGGTGATAAACCGGCGGAAGCATGGACAATAGAGCAAACCATGACAGGAGTAATCTATGAAAAGAACCGTTTTTACAATAGTACTTATTATGACAGCACTTATTTCTTCCTCCTGCGGCAAGAAGCTTCAAAAATACCATGGCAGCTTTCTAACCCTGTTCAATACGATTACGGAGGTCGTTGCCTATGCTGACAGCGAGGAAGAATTCAACGAACTGGTCAACTTCATACACGATGAGCTGGAGACCTATCATCAGCTGTATGATATCTATAATTCATATGAGGGCATAAACAATATTAAGACGATAAATGACAGCGCCGGCATAACCCCAGTAACGGTGGACAAAAAGATAATCGACCTGCTTAAATACTGCAAGGAGGCTTATGAACTGTCCAATGGCACGGTAAATGTGGGTATGGGCTCGGTTTTGAAAATCTGGCATGAATACCGTACCCAGGGAATCGATGATCCGTTAAGCGCATCACTTCCTCCGATGGAACTGCTTACGGAGGCCAATAAGCACACCGACCTCGACAATTTGATTATAGACGAGGAAAGCTCCACCGTATTTATTACTGACAGCTTGATGAGCCTGGATGTAGGTGCCGTGGCAAAGGGTTACGCCACCGAACAGGTCACCCAAAAGGCCATCGTCGCGGGATACACTGATTTTCTCCTGAGCGTGGGCGGTAATGTCCGTGCTGTGGGAGGAAAAGGCGCGGAAAAGGCCCCTTGGAGCGTTGGTGTTAAAAACCCCGATAAGGACTCTGAAAAAACCACTCTTTATGCCCTTGCCTTAAATGACCTTTCCCTAGTTGCCAGCGGCAACTATGAAAGATACTATACCGTGGACGGAAAGATTTATCATCATATAATCAATCCGGACACCCTAATGCCTTCCGAATACTTTACCGCGGTGTCGGTGGTATGTGAGGACTCGGGGCTTGCGGATGTGCTTTCAACAGCCATTTTCAATATGCCCTATGAGGAAGGACTTTCCCTGATTGAAAGCATTGACGGTGCTGAAGCTCTTTGGATATATCCCGACGGCTCGGCAGAATACACCCCGGGCTTCGGTGAACTGATTATTAAGAAATACTGACGCCCCTTTAAATCAAACGGCCCCATTAATATGCATGCTTATCCGGATTTTGATCCGTATAAAACATACATATTAATGAAGCCGTATTTTTGTATATGAGCGGGTCGCCATCCTTTCTCAAGATAAATCACTATTGAATCTATCTTTTACAAGTCCTTAATCCAGCATCTTCTCCGCTTGTGCTGCTCGACTTCAAAATGTTTCCACAAGGCCTGTACCTGGGTATTTGTCTCAAGCTCGGGTCCGGTCTCGGCATACTTTACATTATTCCTTCTTGCCGTTTCAGTCATGGAATTTAAAAGTATTGCCGTAAGGCCCTTGTTCTGCATCTTCGGAACCACGCCGACAAGATACAGGTCCAGTACATCATGCTGCTTGTAAGGCGTTCTTAAAACCCTGTACCATCCGAACGGAAAAAGCCTTCCGTTGCTTTTCTTTACCGCGTCGTTCATGGATGGCACGGCCAATCCGAACCCGACCAGGTCACCGTTTTCATCTTCTATGAACTTGACATAATCGGTATTTACCAGCATTATGAACTGATGGTAGTATTTCATGATCTGCGCCTGTGACAGCTCTACGGTTCCGTACAGGTTCTCATAGCATATATTGATAAGCTGGAATACTTTCGGAAGATAAGGTTTGATTTCCTTCTTTGATTTGGGCTCTATAAGTTTTAAATTAAACCTTTCCAGCACGCGGTCGGAAAGCTCCTTCAGTCTCTCATTCTTCTGTTCGGGCATCTTTATCCTGTATTCAATCCAGTCTATATCCTTGACAAACCCCAGCCTTTCCATATGCTCGACATAATAAGGATAGTTATATATCGTTATAAACATACCTTCTCTGACGAAGCCTTCCACCAGCATACCCTCCTGGTCCAGGTCGCAAAAGCCGATGGGGCCATGAATCTGGGTCAATCCCTCCGATCTTCCCCAGTCCTCCACCGCCTTGAACAAGGCCTCGGACACTTCCGGATCATCAATAAAATCCACCCTTGAAAAACGAATCCGGCTTGTCTTCCATTTGGTATTCGCCGCATCGTTGATTATTCCGGCTATCCGGCCTACGCACCTGCCGTCCTTGTAGGCAAGAAACTGCCTGACCCTGCAGTATTCAAATGCCGGGTTTTTGCCCGGAAGGAAGTTGTTGTACTCATCCGATACAAGATCCGGTATGGCCTGCGGTACGTCCTTATACATGTCCGCGTTGAATGATGCGAATATCCTGCGTTCCCTTTTCGTTTTTACCTCTCTTACCTCGACCATATTGCTCACCCCTGTTTATTAGATTTAAGTATAAAGCTCTTTAACCATTGTAATTCATTATACAGGATAGTGCAATGTTTAATGTCGCCTTATGTTCGATAATGTCAGATGAGAAAATGCATCAGGTATATCAGGCATACAATATTCCTTTAATGCTGTCGGATATCCTCCTTGCGACATAGGGGTTATTCATTGTATACAGGTGGATTCCGTCCACTCCATGGGCGACCAGGTCCACGATCTGGTCCACCGCGTAGGCTATCCCCGCTTCCCTTATGGCCTCCGGAGAATGCTCGAATCTCTGCATCATTTTCGTAAACTTGGAAGGGAGGCTCGCTCCGCATAGGGTTACCATGCGCTCAATCTGGGCTTTGTTAATTACCGGCATTATTCCGGCCTGAATGGGTACATTTATGCCATTCTTTCTTGCCTTCTCCAGGAAATTATAAAAATAAGCATTGTCAAAGAAAAGTTGTGATATCAAATGGGAAACACCCGCGTCCACCTTAGCCTTTAAATGCTCTATATCCTCATCCAGGCTTTTCGCATCCACATGCCCTTCGGGATAGCAGGCTCCGGATATGTAGAAATCGCCCTTTTCCCTTATGAATTTTACAAGATCGCTGGCATGGGAAAACTCTTTTTTAGGAGGTATGTCCGGATTGATATCACCCCTTAATGCCAGGATATTCTTGATATTCTTTTCCTTAAGCCTTTCCAGTATCTGTTCGACCTCGTGCCTGGAATAGTTTACGCATGTTAAATGGGCCAGGGGAAGTATCCCGTACCTGTGCAGGATATTACCCGCTATGTCGGCTGTCGAGGTATCCGCCGCATTCCCCCCTGCACCATATGTTACGCTGATAAAATCGGGCTCAAGATCCTTTAAGCTGTCCAGGGTCTTATATATCGTATCAATCGGACCCGTCCTCTTGGGCGGGAAAATCTCAAGAGAAAAAACCGGCCTGTTTTTCTGAAATAAAGAAGCTATCTGCATATTATAACCCCTTTCAAAAACCTTTTTAAATCATTAATTTGCTGTCTGCGTGCAGGATAAACTTTCACTTATTTTAGCCTTTCATCCGTTATAAGTCAACAACTGCCCGGGAATATCAGGCTATACGATCTCACGCTCTATTTGAACTATGTCTCCCTCCGTGTTCCCTTCAATGAACCGGATTACCGTATCAATAACCTGCCCCGCATGGGAGTTGTCACCGGCAACACAGGCAAAGCCGAGGATTATGCTCTGGTGGACATCCTGGTCCCCGACCTCGGCTATGGACACATTGAATTTATTTCGAACCTTTGCGCAAATACTTTTTACAACAGTGCGCTTCTCCTTCAAAGAATGCACCCAGGGCGCATATATTCTTACCGTAGCAATCCCGACTGCCATAACAGCACCTCTTTTCCGGCTTATTCTGCCCCATCGGCAGTTTCGTATATCAGCATTAATCTTTATAGTATCAAATCTACAGTCTTGACGGCATAAAGTCAATGACCAGGCCAAAATGAATGTGCTTTTGGCTTTACTTGGGACCCGGTTTGAGTTATACTGGTGACTGAAGATTTGAAAATCTACATAATTTAGTAAAGAGGATGTCCGAATGGAAATATTGGTGGATAACTGCAAGGTGGAGTATAAAATAACGGGCGAAGGCAAAGATGTTGTTATCCTGCAGGGATGGGGAACCACCCTGTCCATGTATGATTCGGTTGCAAATTCGATAAACTCAAAATACAGGGTAATTCAATTGGACCTTCCGGGTTTTGGCGGCAGCGACGAGCCCAAAGAGCCATGGTCGGTGGATGATTATGCGGATTTTGTTCTAAAATTCCTTGATGCGCTGAATGTGCAGGAAGCTTCATTTATCGGCCACTCATACGGAGGAAGGATTATAATAAAGCTGGCCGCAAGGCAAGATCTGCCGGTAAAAATCGATAAGATAGTGCTTATAGACAGCGCCGGAATCCGGCCTAAAAGAACCATGAAACAAAAAGCAAAGATACGGGCGTACAAGATTGGAAAAAAAATCTTTAGTATTAAATTTTTACAAAAATTATTCCCCGAGGCCATAGAGAAATGGAAAAGCAGGCAGGGCTCGGCCGATTACAGAAATGCCTCGCCGATTATGAGGCAGTGCCTTGTAAAGGCGGTAAATGAGGACCTTACCGATCATCTCCCGAATATTAAGGCGGACACCCTGCTGATATGGGGGGATATGGATACAGCCACTCCTCTTTCAGACGGGCGTCTTATGGAGAAGCTTATCCCCAGCGCGGGTCTTGTCGTTCTGAAAGGCGCGGGCCATTATTCATACCTGGACCAGCCCTATGTATTTGATAGAGTTATGAAATCATATTTTTGCATAAATTAAAGCAAATTCGGAAACGGAGTATTAGCATGGATTTTATGAATGTCATTTACATTATAAATCTTCTGTTTTTAGCCTTGGCTTTTGTGTACGAAATGAGATTCAACCTTCATATGCTTCAGCTGAACGGCTACAAGAATAAGGTACATTTTATATGGCTTAGGCATAATGTAAGGAAGCAGAATCTCCTTTTTATCTTACCGGTCAGAGCCTTGCTGGTCGTCTTTTGGACCGACGAGTTCATTGATATTCTGATGCTTACCGGCTGCTTTATCGTATTGTCATATTACTTTTCATTAAGCAGGGCCAAGTACAAAAAGAACCTGGTTTACACCGGCCGCGTAAAAAGAATGATAGGCGCAAACCTGGTAACGGTTATTATTATATTAGGTTTGCTTCTGTTTGCCGGACATATTAATGAATGGCGAATCGGCTCAAACATAAGGGCCAGCAGGTTATTGCTGCTGTCTGTTGCGGTAATGTCCGTAATGTGTTTCCTCGAGCCGCTGCTTGTCATCCTCGCCAATATCACCAATAGGCCGATTGAGAAAGGCATTGCGAACCATTATATCAATGACGCGAAAAAAATACTTAAGCAAATGCCAAACCTGCTGGTAATCGGTGTAACTGGAAGCTATGGCAAGACCAGTGTCAAGTACTTCCTTTCCGCCCTGCTCCAGGCCAAATATAATGTTCTAATAACGCCGGAAAGCTATAATACTCCCATGGGCGTGGTTAAGACCATCCGCTCGGAATTAAAGCCAGTTCACAATATCTTCGTATGTGAAATGGGGGCAAGAAATGTCGGGGACATTAAAGAAATCTGTGACATAGTCCGCCCGACTCACGGAGTAATCACCTCCATCGGTCCCCAGCATCTCGAATCATTCAAAACCATTGAAAACATTATCAGGACCAAATTCGAGCTGGCCGACGCCCTGCCCGAAAACGGCCTGCTGTTCTTAAACGGCGACAATCAATATATTATCGGTAAAAAGGATGTTAAAAACCCTGTTTATTATGGCATGGAAAGTCCTAAGGCCGGTTACCGGGCAGCCGATATAAAGGTTTCGTCAAGAGGCACGGAATTTACGGTTATAACTCCGGATAATGAGAAGGAGACATTCCAGACAAAATTGCTTGGACAGCACAATGTGGTCAATATCCTCGCCGCCATAGCGGTTGCCCATTCCCTCGGAATACCTCTTAAGGATCTTACAATTCCGGTTAGAAGGCTTCAGCCCGTGGAACACCGGCTACAGTTGATACAAAAAGGAAATGTTACCATTATAGATGACGCCTTCAATTCCAATCCCGAAGGCTCCAAAATGGCCCTTGAAGTCCTTTCGCTCTTTGACGGACTTAGGGTCCTTGTAACACCGGGAATGGTCGAACTGGGGGAAAAACAGGATTACTACAACGAGGAGTTCGGAAAATACGCCGCGTCAAGATGTGATCATATAATCCTTGTCGGCAGAAAGCAAACGGAAGCGATTCATAAAGGAATCTTAAGCGAAGGTTTTGACTCCTCAAGGCTGTATGTAGCCGACACGTTTGACGATGCCATAAGGCACGCCTATGAGCTTCCCGCCGACGGACACAAATATATACTATTGGAAAATGATTTGCCTGATAATTATTAGTAATATGACAACGACCCAATAATATAACTATTTATAACTGTGAAAGGAAGGTAATAATTATGAAGGTCAAGATAGCAGTTTTATTCGGAGGCAAAAGCGTTGAGCATGAAGTGTCTGTAATCTCGGCCATTCAGGCAATTTACAGCATGAATACCGAAAAATACGATGTTATCCCGGTTTACCTCACGAAGAAAAACGAGATGTATATCGGGGAAGACATTGGAAACATAGATGCCTATAAGGATATAGACGGGCTGCTTAAAAAAAGCCAAAGGGTAATCATGGTCAATGAAAACGGACAGGTGAAGTTAATATCCTATCCGTTCAAGCTGCTTAAAAAACCCAAAGAAACAGTAGTTGATATGGTATTCCCTATCGTACACGGCACTAACGTGGAAGACGGCGCACTCCAGGGTTATCTGAAGACACTGGGTGTTCCCTTTGTCGGATGCGATGTAACGGCTTCGGCCGTCGGAATGGATAAATACATAATGAAGGCGATACTTAAGGATAACAATATTCCCGTACTGGATTGCCTGCGCTTTACCACCGCCGATTACAAGGACATCACGGCAATGCTTGACACTATTGAAAAAGAAATCGGCTATCCCGCAATTGTTAAACCCATAAATCTAGGCTCCAGCGTCGGCATCACCCTGGCGGGCGACAGGGATGAGCTGACGGAGGCTATCGATACGGCATTCCTATATTCCAACCGTATACTGGTTGAGCACGGCATCTCAAACCTGCGGGAAGTCAACTGCGCAGTTCTCGGGGACGCAACCGAGGCCATCTCGTCGGAATGCGAGGAGCCCATGCGCAAGGATGAAATATTAAGCTACGAGGACAAATATCTAAGCAGCTCCAAGAGCGGTTCCAAGGGAATGGCCGGCGTCCAAAGAAAGATACCGGCTGACATTTCACCGGAGCTTAGGGAAGAAATCCGCTCCATGGCTGTAAAGGTCTTTAAGCATCTTGGATGCAACGGTGTGGCCCGCATTGATTTCATGATTGATGAGGATACCGGAAAGCTTTACTTCAATGAAATCAATACCATACCGGGTTCCCTGGCTTTCTACCTGTGGGAGCCTGTAGGAATGCCATATACGGAGCTTCTTGACAGGCTGATAGACCTGACGCTGAAAAAAGCCCGTGAAGAAGAAAACATCATATATTCCTTCGACACCAACATCCTTAACATTCAAACCATAGGCGGTTCCAAAGGAGCAAAGAACGTATAATGCCCTGCATGAAAATCCCGTACCCGGTACCGGCCAAAAACCCGGTTAAGTGACGCCTATATAGACCCATAATTATTGAGCGGAACATGGGCTTTGCCGCAAATAAATTTATTTACACGGTGAACTGGACCGTGTTCATAATAAAGAGAATTATTTAATATAAAAAGCTATAAAGCAGCAAAGGAGAGTTAAGTCATGTCTTTAATTGTTAAAAACATATCAAAGAAATATGGCGACAAACTGGTTGTTGACAATCTCAGCTTTGAGATGGACGGACCCGGCGTTTATGCACTCCTGGGAACAAACGGCGCCGGAAAAACCACGTCACTTAGGATTATCCTCGGCATGCTGGCAAAAAACAGCGGTGAGGTCTTATGGAACGGCAAACCGCTTGATGCCGTTAATGTAAATGTCGGATATCTTGCCGAAGAACGGGGACTTTATCCGAAATATTCCCTGTTGGATCAGCTTATGTATTTTACGCGGCTTAAAAGGGTGGACAAGCAGACCGCCATGGACAGGATTAAATACTGGGCCGACCGCCTTGATGTGAATGAATACATTTTCCCGTCAAAGGGCAAGGGAAGAAAATCACCGAAGTCCAACAAGGCCGACCAGCTTTCCAAGGGTAATCAGCAAAAAATCCAGTTGATGTCCGCCTTGCTCTCGGATCCGGAACTGCTGATTATCGATGAGCCCTTCAGCGGACTTGATCCATTAAACACAGACCTTTTCAAGTCAATTATAAGGGAAGAAATAAATAAGGAAAAATACATAATCATGTCCAGTCATCAAATGCCCACCATCGAGGAGTTCTGCTCGGATATAACCATATTGGACCGCGGCAAGGTTAAGCTCCAGGGCAATCTGGCCGAGATAAAAAAGAGCTACGGGCGTGTTAACCTTCTTGTAAAATGCGAGCAGGACATTGATTCCTATATAAGCGAACTGGACCTCCAGGTATTAAACAAGACTCCCAGCGAGTATTATCTCAGGGTAAGGGGAGAAGACCAGGCAATGACGTTCTTAACCCGGCTTATCAATGACAGGATTACCGTAATCAAGTTTGAGCTGAGGGAGCCTTCATTGCATGAAATATTTGTTGAAAAGGTGGGAGCGGATCATAATGAAAAATAATTTATCCGGATGGAAGAACGTCTACTCCTTTACATTGAACCAGGTATTAAAAGGCAAGGCTTACCGAATCTCTTTCTTTATTATGGCTCTGCTGTTCTTAGCCTCACTGCCTGTGGCAAGCATGCTGTTGTTTAACAACACCGGAAACGGGGATGATACCAGCCCTATAAAGAAAGTATATGTTAACAACATGACTTCATTAGAAATAAGTTTTGAAGATGTTAAAAGCATGTCCCCGTTTAAGCACATAATGTTTGAGACGGTTAAAGGGGATTATAATTTCCTGGTCAACCATGTATCCGAAAAAGAAAGAACCTCGGTGATTCTTGATATATCCGAGGAAAACGGGGCGTATATTCTGCATCTGTCCATGGCAAAGGACGGGCCTGTCAAAGACATCCACATTCAAAGCCTCGGTGATGCCCTGTCAAAGAGCTTTACAAACCGCCGCATGGCATCCCTTGGAATAGGCTCTGAACAGCTTTCCATGATTCAAACCCCGGTAGAATATAAAACAACAATGACCGATAATGCGGGAGCGGAAGTAATAGAAGAAAGTACAGCCATTTCCTTCAGTGAATACTGGTTTGCTTACGGCGTACTGTTCTTCGTAATGATGGGCACGGTGCTTACCGGATCACAGGTGGCAACCTCCATAGTTACCGAGAAATCCAACCGGGTGGTTGAATACCTGCTGACAAGCGTTAAACCTCTTGCGCTTATGCTGGGCAAGGTGCTTGCAATGATGATCTCAACCCTTATACAGATGCTTTCCCTGGTTGCGGCACTGTTTGCATCCAACATGATATCGTCCCTTTACACGGCCGACGGCGGCACCCTTCTCTCACAGCTGCTTCCGGACGACATGTTCGCCAATATAAATATTATCAACTTTATCATCTGTGTCATACTTGTCTTTATGGGTTTGCTGTTCTATGCGGTACTGGCGGCGGTTGCAGGAGCAACAGTCAGCAAGCTGGAAGAGCTTAACGAAGGCCTTACCCTGTTTACTCTTTCAACCCTTGTCGGCGCTTATGTTGGTATCGGAGCCATCGGCACCCTTATGGGCAGCGGGATGAATGCATATGTCATATTCTCATTACTGTTCCCCCTGTCATCACCTTTCATTCTGCCGGGGGCAATACTGGTTGGAAGGGCCAGCCCCCTGATTATATGCATTGCGGTGGTTCTTCTCGCGGCATTCATCGTACTGCTCTTCCGCTTTGCAGCTAGAATTTACGAAGTGCTTATCCTTCATACGGGCAATACCATAAAGCTAAAGCAGCTTTTTAAAATATCAAAGGATTCCGTATAGATATTAACCGGTTAACACTATATGTCTGATAAGAAATGGAGGATCAATGATGAATAAATTCAGGGGATGGTCAACCGTATTCGGATTCACCTTCCGCCAATCAACCGGAAAAGCTTTTAAAGCCACAACAGCCATTATTTCGATGCTGTTAATAACGGTGATTATAATTATAAATATAATAATTGCGACTACCAAGAAAGACGATAATTATCATTATGTCCCCGATACGGATATGACTCAGGTAGTGTTTTCCACTGTAAGAAAAGTTTTAATCCTTGATAATAGCGGACTGGCCCCAACGGATTATAAGGCTTTAAGCCCCGAACCCAGCGGTTTTATAAGTGAGATTGAGTTTATTTATTCGGACGTGCAGACAAGACAGGAACTGCTGGACCGCGCCGCTTTGGATTCAAACAGTACCATAGCCGTTATGATAACCAAAGGGGACGGCGTTTACGAAATGGAAGCCATGATACCGTATAACTCCATGGTATCTCCCGACGATGTTGACATACTGATGAATCAAATGATTTATGCCTTTGAGACAAACAAGACGATGCAGGCCAATCTCAGCGACGAACAGCTTGCGGCCGTATTTACGCCGGTAATGATCTCATTCTCTGAGTTTGGAGAAAGCCAGAGCATTGCATCCATGGTCTTTAAAATGGTTGCCCCGATGCTCCTGAGCCTTGTCATGTATTTCATGTTCCTCTTTTATGGCCAGTTGGCAAGCAAGTCGGTTTCCTCGGAAAAGACCTCCAAGCTCATGGAAACACTGCTTACATCGATTCATCCCTATGCGATGATAGCCGGCAAGATACTGGCTGTTACCGCTTTAGCCCTGCTCCAGTTCTTCTCATGGATATTATCGGCGGTTATAGGGTTATATGCGGGCAACGCCATAGCCCACCAGATATATCCGGAATATGAAAACTCGATTGTAGCTTTTATAAACTTCATCCGGGACAATATAGGCGAAACCGGTATGACGATACCTGCCGCAATACTCGCTATTCTGGCTTTCGTTGTGGGATTCTTATTCTACTGTGTAATTGCCGCATTGACCGGATGCCTGGTATCAAAACCCGACGATGTGGCATCCACACAGGGTCTGTTCCAGTTCCCTGTCGTTATAAGCTGGCTGGTCTGCTACCTGGCACCTATAACCGGCAATGGAAAAATACTGTCAATAGCGAGATACATCCCGTTTACAGCCCCGTTCTGCCTGCCTTCGGACATACTTACCGGAACGGTCGGATACGGTGGAGGTATTGCGGCCCTTCTGCTGCTTTCGGCCTTCTCGCTGCTGGTAATCATAGTTGCGGCACGCATCTATAAAGGTCTCGTCCTATATACCGGCCAGAAGCCCAATATAAAGCTGTTGATTAATATATTAAAGGGATAATTTAAGGCTGAACCGGTATCCGGCACCGATTTATTATAAATTGCAGCATAATAGATAGCGCTCGCAAGCGCATAGGTGTCACTTGCGCTATCTATTATGCTGTTTACAGTTTTATCGGTGTCGGATACCGGTTCGGCCTTAATATTTCATAGCAATATAATATATTGCCTAATACATATCATAATGGACTTTGCTGGCATCATAGCGGTCCACAAATTTGTGCTCCTGGCCTTTGCCGGGATACCCTATGGGAATTATGCAGAAAGGCTTCAGCTTGCTTTTAAGACCGAATATTTCCCTGATAGCCTGCATTCTTTCCTCTATCGGGGCAACCCCGATCCATACGCCGCCCAATCCGAGATATGCCGCTTCTAGCAGGATATTCTGGGCTGCGGCCGCCATATCCTGCTCCCAGTGATGCTTCATTCTCATTTTATCGTCATTGGCTAGAAGTACAATTGCCAGCGGCGCATCAGCCGTCATCTTGGAATACGGACTTATCGAGGCAAGCTTCTCAAGGATCTCCTTTTTCTGAACTACGATAAATTCCCAGGGCTGCTGGTTGGTCGCAGACGGAGCCTGCATCGCCGCTCTCAGAATCCTATCAATCTTTTCAGGTTCCACGGGCTGATTTTTATATCTGCGGATACTTCTTCTGTTGAAAATAACTTCCATAAAAATACCTCCTCAATCGTGCAGTGGTGAAATATTCATCCTTACATAATACAGCTGTAAAATTGGTAATAATTAATATAATAATTATAGCACAATGACGCAATTAAACAAAACCATTATATATTTTCCCGTTAACAATATCATATCCATATGGATACAGCATGTGAATCATGAGTAATAATAAGCTATTGATTCAGAAGGCCTCTTGTTTGATTTTACCGGAATCTCCGGGGGAAAAAAGTGTTATAAAGCAATCGAAAAAATCATGAAACCGGCCACACCAGGCTTGTAACTGGTACGGCCGGCCTCATATTTATTTATATAAACTATTGCACTTCTAATCACATTCAACAACCAGACCTACTCCTGCTTCCATGACCGGGCACGCATTTGCCAATTGGAGAGTACAATTAAGATCGGTATCATGGCATATATAGAAGCGGTCAATTTTTTCGTTTCTTACATACTCGCAGGTCTTGTCCATCTGATGCTGGGATACTTCATCCGAACGCAAATGCGAGCCGCCCAGATAAGTATGCACATGCTTGGCTCCTGTGAGCTTCTTGGCATATTCCATTATGTTGCATATGCCATAATGAGCGCACGCGGTAAATACACTGACATCCTTGCCATTCTTATGTCTGTATGCCAGTTGCGTGTCTTCATCTACATAATCATCTTCCCATTTACCGTTACGCAAAATCTTTGGAGACTGGGGAAATTCTCTTTCAAAATCATTGGTTATCTCCGTTATGCCCATATAGACAAGATTTTCAGTAAGCCATAAGGGCTCTGAAACAAATCTTACTTCAAAAAACTTCTCCAGTACTTCCATGCTGACATCCATTCCCAAAGGCACATTCTATTCAAACTGGTATTTTGGCAGCATAATATCCGGAGTTGTCATTAATAAAACGGGTTTGCGGTACATTGCGTTTTCCTCGTAATACTTAATTAGATATTTAAGTCCTCCGCTGTGGTCGTAATGACCATGGGAAATAACCACATAATCCGCCATTCTAAGGTCAATTCCAAGTTCAATTGCATTTTTAATGAATTTATCAGAATACCCCGTATCATAAAGAACCTTAACATGTTCATCCTCAAGCCACGCCGAGTAGCCATGTTCCGCATTGTAGAATTTATTAAATAGGCTGTGATTCTCCACCAGCACTGTTGCCTTCATAGTATTTTCCTCCTATAATATTGATTGCGAATAATATCTAAATTATTTAACAACCAGATTCCTGGATTTTTTGTCCGTTGTTAACACCATTGATAAAAGAATCAAGGAACCAAATACAATTTGACTCCAGAAAGCATCCACCCCGATTATTGTCATTCCATTGTTTATAATGGTAACCATACTGACGCCTACAAGAGTTTTTAATATGCTGCCCGTTCCTCCCGTCATTGATGTACCGCCCAGTAATACAGAAGCAACGGCTAATAGCGTATAAGCATTTCCGCCGGCCGGATCGGCACTTTTTAATTTGGCCGTAAGCATCATACCGGCAATTGCACTGGTCATTCCGCACATCATGAAAGCAATAATTTTTGTTTTTCTAATATTTACTCCCGAGATTCTCGCAGCTCTCTCATTTGCGCCAATAAGGTTCAGGCTTCTTCCAAACGGTGTGGCTTTTTGAATAAAATAGAATATTATCATAATAATTAATGCCATTATTGTCATAAGATTAAAGATTCCAAAGGAAATTTTTCCCCAATCAATCAAGTAACGTTCTTCCTTTGGTACCGGAACAGGCGCGCGCATTATCAGCAATGCTATACTGCTGTAAACATTCATCATTCCTAATGATAATATAAAGGACGGTACCTTATATCTGGTATGAACAAAGCCCAGAATAAGCCCTGAAAGAATGCCAAAGATTGCGACTATAATATATGATACGAACCCGGTATAAGGAAAAAGCGTAACCAACAGCACATTAGCACAGGAACAGACTGCTCCCATTGACAAATCAAGAGAACCAAGTAATCTCACATATGTAGCACCGCAAGCCATTACCAGTAAAGGAGCCATACTGATTAACAGTGTCTTTAAATTATAATTGTTTAGAAAAGACGGATTTATTATATAAAAAACAGCTATTAACAGTATTAATGTTATTAAATTGATATGAGAAAGCAAATCATTTTTTGATATGTTTTGTTTTAATTTTCCTATACTCATTCTGCTTGATCCTTTCAATTACATCATACATTGTATAATATCGAGATTATCGGGTTTGTTTCCAACTGAAGCATCAAACTCACCGGTAATAAATCCATCCTTCATGACAAGAACACGATTACTTAGACCTATACATTCATCCAGGGTGTCTCCAAGAAGTATGACCGACTTGCCATCTGCCGCCATTTTTCTAATTAATTGATATATTTCTGTCTTTGCTCCGACATCAATTCCCCTGGTAGGATGATTTAAAATCACTATCTCACAATTACTTGCCAGCATTTTAGCAAAAACGACCTTCTGGGCATTACCGCCGGACAAGGTGTTTAAATTTGTTTTATGACTTTGCGTGCGGATGTTAAGCCTATGTATCCAATCTTTTGCTTGTGCGACAAGCTTTTTAACGGATACTATTCCGTACTTTGCCAGGCGGGATAAGTTTGATGCCGCAATGTTGCTTGTTATGTCCAGTATCCCAAATATGCCTTCCTCATTTCTTTCCTGCGGTATTAACAGTATACTGTTTTTTAATGCGTCACTGGGACTGCGCAATGATACTTCCTCACCATGTATGTATATCCTGCCCCCAGTAGGTTTTATATCCCCGCATAATGCATAACATAGATCCTCTTTTCCCGATCCTACAACCCCACAGAATCCTAATATCTCTCCTTTATGCAATTCAAACGAGATGTTTTTAAAGGACCCGAAAGCGCTTAAGTTTTTTACCTCTAGAACAACTTCATCTCCAGGGGTTATCTGCTTATCGATATTGTAATATTCCCCGGATGTGCTCTTGCCTACCATTGCCTGGTAGAGGTCTTTTTCGGTGACATCCTTTGTAATAAATTCACCCGCGTTTGCCGCATCCTTAAAAACATATATACGTTCCGTAATTTCCAATACTTCATCAAGACGATGAGACACAAATATTATGGAGTGACCCTTTTCAGCCAGCTTCCTGATATCCGAATATAATTGCTTAACCTCTTCATCATTCAATACCGAAGTTGGCTCATCCAATAGTATCAATGCATTTTCAACCGATTTCGCATGACTGATAACTTTTGCTATCTCAATCATCTGACGTTTGGCAAATGAAAGATCCCGCACATATTTCTCAGGTTTTATATCGGTCAATCCCACTTCATCAAGTATAATACGAGCTTCATCATACATTTTTTTATAATCGATAAGCCCGTATTTCAGAAATCTCTTTTCATCTCCCAGGAAAATATTCTGTCCTACGGTTAGATTCGTAATTAACGACTGCTCCTGGAAGACCATCCCGATACCGGCATTGTTGGCCTCCCGCGGATTCTGAGGTTTATATGGTTTTTCGTTGAGAAGCATTGAACCGTCACTTGCAGGCTGTACACCCATAATAATCTTTAACAGAGTGCTTTTTCCTGCCCCGTTCTCTCCTACCAAACCAAAAATGAAGCAATGTGCTGAAAATAATGATATTGACAGCCTCTCAAAACTGGATTTTGATTTTCACCTGACAATTGCACTTGCCAGCGGGAATCCCTTATTAAGCAAAACCCTGTCGGCGATTGCGACAGAGCTGGAGCGAAGTTCATATTCAGGATATCATTTGGACCCCAGTATTATTGATAAATCGCTGGAGTTCCATCAAAGCATACTGGATGCCATAGCGGCACATGATCCATCACAAGCCAAGCTTGCGATGAGGACACATATTAAAGATATCTATACGGTATTTAGAAGAATATCATATTTTGAATAACATTCCCATTATTTTGTTTAAACGGGTCTTTCCTGTCAGCCTTTCTTCGCGGGAACAGACCCGTTTTGCTGCCGCATTATTTTTTGTATTTCTTTTCAAGCCCGCACATCCAGTATCCCAAGGCCGTTCCGGCCGCAAGGAGAACCAGGCAACCTATAACTCCGACGCTTAAGTAATTATAATCTACGGGTATAATCATTACCGTGGAGGCCAGCACCACACCCATGATAATATGAAAGAACCCGGTATATGCCCTGTCAATGACATAGTCTATCAGCTTGGACAGCAGCAATACCGTAAGCGCGGCTCCCGCTGCCAGGGGTATGATTACCGAAAAATCCAGGTTTTTTATTCCGTCAGACATGTCCTTGTACATCCCCAGGTATACGAGGAAGTTGGACGGGCTCAGCCCAGGAATTATTACGCCAAGGCCAATAAACGAACCGGCCATGGTCCATGTGGCGGGATTCCTGGGTATCCTTTCAACAAAAAGATGTTCTCCATAGAGCATGAATGCAAGGCTGGCTATAAACCCGACAGCCAGCATTGCAATGTGCCTACCCTTTCTTCCCTTCATGCCGGCCTGCTCCCACAGGGACGGGACGGTTCCAACTATACATCCGACGAAGAACCACAGGATCTGCGTTTCATATGTTCCCAAGAGAAAGCTTACAACAAACGAGAACAGGAATACGCCTGTGACCCCACCAAGCCCGACGGGTATGAAATATAAAACATTTTCTTTGAAATTGCGATTGATATGGGCTATGAAGGATATTATCCGTTCATATATTCCGAATACGGCCGCCAGCGCGCCGCCGCTTACACCGGGAAGAATAAACCCGGAACCGATAAATATTCCTTTAACAAACCTTAAAATCCAGTCAACCATGTGCCAGTCTCCTTTTTTATATCATAACTGCAATTATACTTCGCTGTTAAAGCTTTTTCCGGTTAAACAGGATAATTGATGCCCCGATATTAAACAGTATCAATACAGCCGTAATAAGAACCGGAATCCATGAATCCGCAGGGCTAAGCTCGCCTGTAATGAATGCCATGTTTTTTGATGAAAGATAAATCGGGTTAACCTTCTCAAGCTTGGGGAAGACATCAAGGATAAGCAGTCCGGCGAGCGCCGCAGCCGTAAGAATCAATCCTCCGAAGCTTCCTGCCGTCAAAGTGCTGGATAATATGATTAATGATAATACATATGCCACAAACAGCCATAAGCAAAATATGGCATATACCGTATGCTTTACATCAGAAACGTCAAACAGGTAAACCGTATAAGCCTGGTTGATAAGGCCGGAAAACACCAAAACTGCGGTCCACATGACAACCATTGCCGTATACTTGGCCAGGATTACAGTTGGCCTTCCAAGGCCTTTTGCCAATATGTTCACCAGCGTCCCCCTGGATAACTCATTGGACAAAATCCCGCCGAACACAAGCAGAATTACGATCATGCCCATCTGCGCCATGTTCTTGAAAAACTGGGTATAAGCGTCAAGAGCCGTCGGTTCGGGAATTGTAATGACCATTCCCTGGATTTCCATTCCGGATAGTATCTCCGGCAGCAGCTTGGCAAGCAGCGGGCTCATAAGGCCGAACAAAAAGAATACAGAAAAAAGGATCAGCACCCTGTATGTGCGAAGCTGTTCCATGAATTCCTTTTTTGTAAACGCAATATATTTCTTCATCCCACCACCTCCAGAAATACATTTTCCAAGGATGGTTCCTGTATTTCATACCGAAGCACGGGGACATTTTCCGTTACCAGCAATGACATGATCATGCCGCCGTGTTCCTGTGCGCCTGTAAGATTAACAAAAATGGAATCATTTTCAATATGCACGCCAAGAACAAACGGCAGTTCTTTCAGCCTTTCGGCCAGCCCGTTTATTCTTTCGGTACCGCTTAATTGGATTTTAATGATATCCTTCCTCTTCATGTCCTTTATTTTATGCACGGGACCTTCAAGCATCAGTTTCCCTTCATCAATTAATCCTATGCTGTCGGCGATTCTCTCCACATCCGAAAGGATATGGGTCGAGAACACAATGGTGGTCTTTTGCTTTGCAACCGAAAGAATATCAAGTATCTCCTTTCGTCCAATCGGGTCCAGCGCGGAAGTTGGTTCATCACATATCAGCAGCTTGGGCTCGTTAAGCAATGCCTGGGCTATCCCCAGCCTTTGCTTCATACCGCGGGAAAAGCCGCGGATTCTGCGGTTTATGCCTTCAAGTCCCACCAAGCTCAGCAGTTCTTTTGACCTGGCCAGTACAGTCTCCCTCGGAAGTCCGCTTATTTCACCACACAGCTTCAGATACTCCATCGGGCTCATATAACCGTAAAACTCGGGGACATCCGGAAGATATCCTACATGACGGTTGGTAGAGGTATTGCCGTATATAACCCTCTCACCGCATACATATATCTCGCCGCCGTCAGGCTGCAGAAATCCCAATATCATCTTCATCGTTGTGGTCTTTCCCGCGCCATTTTTACCGATAAATCCGAACACGGTCCTGTCTTCAACGGAAAAGCTCAAGTCCTTGATTACCTGGAGCTTACCGAAGCTCTTATACACATTTTTCAACTGAAGGACAGTCATTATTCTTCTCCTCTTCCGATTGTGAAATAAAGTATGGGTCCGATAATCTGTAAGCAGACAATAATTATAGCCCATAAAACCATGTTGCCGTATTTAACTTTTTTGTGCTTAAGCAAATGAACCAACGAGACAATCATTAATGTCAGCTCAACTAAAACAATCGCTATAAAAAACGGCAGATACTCAATTATCAATTGCAGATTTGACGTATCCTTAACCATTCCAATTCCCTCCATTAAGTTTATATTTACCTTGAACATGCTTTATGCTAATATTAACCTTTAATCGGCAAAAATACAAGGGTATTGTACTTGTCTCTTTTTGTTGCATAAAAACGTAAGGCAATATACAATATATTTATAGAAAAGATAAGGAGAATAGTTAATGGGTTTTTTGCTGAACTTAAAGGGTCCGATATTGTATCTCATTATTTTCGCCGCTAAGACCATTGAGGTATCCATATCAACCATTCGCCTGGTGTATGTCAATAAAGGCGAACGTGTTAAGGGAGCTATACTGGGCTTTGCGGAGGTATTGATTTGGGTATCGGTTGTAAGCTCGGTGCTTCATAATATAACCGACGATCCGATGAAAATAATAGCTTATGCCGCGGGCTTTTCACTGGGCAATTATCTTGGTGTGTCAATAGAATCGAAAATTGCCGTCGGCCTGGCATCCATTACCGTAGTTGTCAATGATACCGAAGGTACCGCTCTTGCGGATATCCTGCGCAACAACGGATTCGGCGTCACCATTTTGGAGGGCAAGGGAAAGGACGACAACAAGAAAAATCTTCTGTTCATACAGCTTAAGCGAAAAAAAATATCCGCCGCTATCAAACTGATTAAAGAGGCGGATCCAAGCGCATATATAAGTGTCAATGACGTCAAGTCTATTGTTGGGGGATTTATAAAAAAGTAATCCCCCTTTTCTTTATGTCTCTTAACTTCTCCCCATATTCGTTTTATATCCCAATCAAAATTTTCTTCCTCTAATGAGCCGACAAATGAGAAAGCAAAACTGGAAATACCAAAAGGGATCATTATTTTTTTATGCATTATTCTATTACTCAGCTTGATAGGATTGATAAGGATTCCCCGAATTCTAAAATATTACAAGGCTTATAAAACAGCCGATAATCGTATCCAAAACGGAGAAACAGCCGATGTAGTATATGACCTACTCCAGGGCGTTGCCCTGCGACAGGCTAACTTTCATACCCGGACGAATTTTGCTTTTGAAATATTCAATATTCCAGTCGGTCAATTCAACCGCATCCACCTGATACCCCTTATCTGCCTGATACAAGCTGTATTCCCCGGCACCGGCACCGATATCGATAATCCTGGAACCCGGTTTTAAATAACTTTCCAAATACCCGGCTGTTATAATAAACTCCACCTTTGCCGATTTGGAGCGTGTCAGCCTTGTATTTTCGATAAATATTTTATACAACTCATTGACAAGCGATGTCTCGTCCTTTATATCCCTCAAAATCCACGGCACTATCTCTCCCCTCGTGTAAAATTTTTATACTATATCTTCTCAAACTTAGGCATATTTGTTTTATTTAAGTACAGCATTGGCTATCAGCTTGTCAAATTTTCTTATATCCACACCCTTCTGCAAATTAATCTTGAAATGACCAGCTCTTGTCCATAGCTCAACCTCGGCGTTGAAATCCAAAAACCTCCCTGCATTCTCGGTAGACCACATAACAATTGATGAATATGGTAAAGAATATATTTCAACCTTTTTGCCGGTCATGCCCTGGGCATCTCTTATAATCAGCCTCTTGTTGGTGAATATGGCGCTGTCGCGGAATGTCTTATATGCGGTAACGGCATACTCACCTTCAACCAGTAAATCATTGACATCACTGGGGATCGGGCATTCGGATATCAATGTCCATGATAAAATCTTGTCTGTTTCCATAATAAATCGTCCTTAATTATTATTGTGATTATTAATATACATCATTTTTTTATATGCGACAAGAATATTAAAAACCTTCCATTCAGAGAATTTCTTTGCTTTTCTTATATAAATTTTAAGTTTATTTTTATTTTGATTTCATTGATTCCAGGAGTATGCCATGTATAATGAATACATACATATTTACCAGGTGCGGTGAAATAAATATGATAAAGTTGGCCAGAACAATTATAAGAAAGCTGCCATTGCTTGCGTTGATCCTGCTGCTGTATATCATCATAGGCGCAACGGTTCCCTTTGCATTTCAGCCGGATGTAAGCGAAGCATATTCGGAAAGCATCAACGAAGATGATTTTTTCGGGTGTAATGAGACCGTTGACCGGGTTATGCTTCTGGAAACGAATGAAAGCGCCCTGGATGAGCGAATCCGCCTTATAAATATGGCAAAGCAAAGGATAATTCTTTCAACCTTTGATTTTAGAGCTGACGAAAGCGGCAAGGATATGATGGCTGTATTATTGAATGCCGCCGACAGGGGAATCAATGTTAAAATTCTAGTGGACGGCTTCAGCAGTATGCTGTATATGGATAACAATCCGTATTTCATAGCCTTATCCTGTCATCCAAATATAGAGATTAAGATTTATAACAGGATAAACCTTCTCAAGCCCTGGACCATCCAGGGGAGGATGCATGACAAGTACCTTTTGGTTGATGACATAGGCTATATTCTGGGCGGCCGGAATACTTATGACCTATTCCTTGGCAATTATGAAACGAAACACGGGAATTATGACCGGGATGTACTGGTTTACAACACATCAAGCAAAACGGATGCCGGGAAAGACAGCTCATTATACCGGCTGGAAGAGTATTTCAATGCCATATGGGCGCTGGATATATGCACATTATATTATGATAATGAAAGCCTTGCCCTTAGAGAAAATGTCTCAAGCCGTATTATGGAGCTGAAAGAAAGGTATGACGGCATAAGAAGCAATAAATCAAACCTCTTTTGCGAGTATTCTTATGATGAGGTTACATATCCAACGAAAAAAATAACCCTGCTGTCCAATCCTACGGGTATCTACTCAAAGGAGCCCCGGGTTTATCACAGCCTTATCCGGCTTATGAAAAATGCCGATGAAAATGTCGTTCTGCATTCACCTTATGTCGTATGCAATGAAACTATGTACCGGGATTTATCCGACATATGCCGTATGGTTCCGGACGTAAGAATGGTAATCAACTCCGTGACAAACGGCAGCAATCCATTTACAACCAGCGATTATGCCAGAAACAAGGACGATTTGATAAAGACGGGAATAGATATATATGAATATGACGGCGGCCGCTCATACCACGCCAAAACCATCCTGATTGACGATGAGTTAAGCATTATCGGATCATTTAACTTCGATATGCGCAGCACCTATATCGACACCGAGCTTATGCTTGTCATCGACAGCAGGGAGCTTAACGAAGAGCTAAAATATCATATGGGTCAGATTGAAAAAGACTGCCGCATGGTTATAGATAAGGACACCTATTATTATCCCGAGGATTTGGAAGTAGCGGAAATGACATTAAGGAAAAAGATACTTGTCAAGGCGCTAAGCACCCTGCTCATACCATTCCGTCATCTTATCTGACGACTTTGCCGGCTGTTGCCTTAAACTGCCCTATTGTTTTAAAGCAATGAATTATACAAGAAATCAAAAGCCTTTTTCAAATAAATATCAACGCTTTTTCCGGTAACCTTTTTGATGTATTCCTTTTTCTTTTCTCCGGCTGAAATGACCCCGGCAATGCTTAGCCACAAGGTAAAAGCTGCCGTAAAAATGTCGTCATTTTGCCGGATTTCTTTATTGTCCATTGCTTCCTTAAGTATTAAGGCAAGGCATTCATTGATTTTCTCTCCGATAATAAATGTTTCCTTTTCTTCTGGAAGAAACGAGCCATTGTCAAAATCGACATTTATATTGTCCTTGAGCAGCGAGAAATAGAACGGGTATCGCCTTGAATAATCCAACAGGATATTGCATACCGCGTCATATTTATTTCGGAAGGGCTGCCCGCTCATTTTTGCTGTTTCGGAGATAATAAGGCTATAAAGCTTATCCATGCTTTCAAGCGCCAGATAAGCAATAACCTCCTCCTTGTTCTTAAAATAAACATATAGCGTCGCTTTCCCATATCCCGCTTTTTTCGCTATATCATCCATGGTGGTCATATCCATGCCCTTGATTAAAAAAAGCTCCTGGGCAGCATTGGCTATCCTTTGCCTGTGGATGTTGGCGGGTTCTTTTTTTCTTCTGGCCATTTTAATTCTCCTCAACAATAATATAATCGGCAAGGTCCCGTCTGATGGCCGCATTCTTGCCATATGTGTCCGCGATACCCAGTCTGAGGACCATCTGAGGCTGTTCATTCAATTCAAAGTCCCCGGAAATCAGCGAGCAGAATGGTTCCTCTTCGAGAATGGCACTCATCGGGTGTACCGACACACCGCAGTCAACAGCGGAAAGCCATATCTCTACAAGTTGCATCCCGCATGAAATAAGCTCCTCCCTGCCGTTACCTGCCGTTATAACAAGGAATCCCGCGCAGCCGTCAAGCTGCTTTTCAGCGGATGCTATACTCTGCTTTGCGAAAGTGTCTTTTTTTGCCGTTTCATGGGTCGTTGTCAAATAATATAAGGATTTTATGATTCCGGTAAGGCCCAGCTGTTCGGCAGGCAGCCCGTCCTTTTTCTCAACGGTTTCCCTGTTGGACAGGCGAAGCCAGTCTGCAAGTTCTTTTGCCTTGGCTTTATCATGGCTCTGCCGGGTTATGGCAGCAAGCATGTTCTCCTTGATATATGTAAATTCCCCGGTTCCCTTCGGATAATAATATGTGTTGTCATACCAGGCAATATTGTCAACCTGTTCCACGGATAACGGCGTGCCGGTATAAGCCGACTTATCCGTATGCCGCTTTAGTATCCGGTCAATCTTATCCTGCAATATGACGTCCCGTACCTTATTATACCTAACCTGTATATAGTTATCACCAGATAAATAATCAACAGTGCACTCATAACCATAAGCCTCAAACGCCTCTGCCAGCATACCGGCATAACAGCCCAGGGATATGGCCATTTCCCTGTCATCGGGATCAACCGCGGGAAGCCTTCTGCTTTCGTCAAGGCCTATGACAACTGTCTGATTGCCGGTATTTACCCTGACCTTCCACATCTGGGTGTTATGCGAGTTTGGAGCAAGAGAGGCCATGTACAGTACCTCGCAAAGCTCCGCGGATAAACCCTCCACATGTTTATCCGTTTTGACGTCAATCCTTCTTCCATAGACCATTAGTGCCAAAAATCCCGCAAGCACTACGAAAAATGCTATTATAACAAGTTTTAAAGGCATTCTCATAATAACCTCCCGAAATAATTGAACCATGAGTTCAATTATAACAGGAGATTATATGATTGTCAATTAAATTTAAGATGAAGTATAGTTATTTAAACAATATCTTATAATCATTAACCATTTTTTCAATCATTCTATTCCATATCATTTCGCCCTTTTTGTTTGTGGCACGTGTCGGATAGCCCAGACAGCCTGCATAATTCTCAGGGATATCATTCTTTTCATGATACAAGTATTCTTTAAAGTCTCCATAAGGAATATCATGTTCCGTTATTTTATTAACCCTGAAATATGTTTCCATGTACGCATTTTGGCCCTTTAGGTCGAGTAGACAACTTAGATGTAATTCCAAAAACCAAATAAAATCAAGGCTTACAGCCTTGATATCAAAGTTACGCACTCCACATGCACGCTGTGGCAGAACTGGTCGACAGGCCTTACTCTTTTAAGTTCATAGCCTTTCCCGCACAGGTATTTCAAATCCCTTGCCAAGGTCGCCGGGTCGCAGGATACGTAAACAATCTTTTTGGGCGCAATGGACAGGATGGTATCAAGGAAGCTTTGATCGCATCCCTTCCTCGGAGGATCCACGACGATAACATCAGCCTTGATTTTTTCCTCCGCATATTTCCCTGGCAGGACCTCCTCCGCCGCTCCTGCTATAAACTCCGCATTCGTTATCCCGTTCAGCCTTGCGTTTTCTTTTGCATCCTCAACTGCTTCGGGTACGATCTCAACCCCGTAAACCTTCTGCGCATTCTTTGCCATGAATAAGGATATTGTGCCTATTCCGCAGTACAGGTCCCATACCGTTTCATTGCCGCTAAGGCCGGCATAATCCATGGCGATATTATACAGCTTTTCCGTCTGAACCGGATTTACCTGGAAAAATGACAGCGGGGATATGCGGTATTTTATTGGGCCTATATAGTCGGTTATATACGTTTCTCCCCAAACCTTTTTTATATCATCGCCAAGTATGACATTGGTCCTGGATTTATTGATGTTTAGGCATATGCTTTTCATTCCGGGGATTTGCACAAGCCCATCCACAAGCTCGTCCTTATGGGGCATATCGTCCCCGTTGATTACAAGGCAGACCATTATTTCACCGGATTTAAAGCCGGTTCTTATAAGAATGTGCCTGAGAAGCCCGGTATGTTCCTTTTCATTGTACGGCTCAATATGGTATTTCTCTATGAATGAACGAAGAAACCTTATAATTGGTATGTTGTTCTCCGCGCCGATGAAGCAATGCTCCGTATCAATTATCGAATGGGTCCTTCCCGCATAAAAACCGATGATTACCTTGCCGTCTTTATTTCTTCCCACGGGATACTGGCTCTTGTTGCGGTAATAATACGGATTGTCCATGCCGCATATGGGCTCCATGGGAATATCGCCGAATCCGCCTATTCTTTCAAGACAGCTTCTGACCTTCTTCTCCTTGTACTCAAGCTGACTTTCATAATCCATGTGCATGATCTGGCAGCCGCCGCATTTGTCGGCAATCGGGCATACGGGCTCGACACGGCAGGGTGAAGGCTCGATAATCTCCATCAGCCTGGCATAACCGTAGGTTTTGCCCGCCTTCATAACCTTAACCAAGGCCTTGTCTCCAATGGCCGTATTATTAACAAAGAGGGTATAACCCTCGTATTTACCTATACCCTCTCCGTCAACGCCTATATCTTCAATGTTTATAACAACCTGGTCGTTCTTATTTATCATTTCTTACACCTAATCGATTCCTTTTGTACTTCTCATGATATTTGAATCAAACAGCCTCTGGTATCCCATCCAATCGACCTTTGAGTCGTATGAATTCAGGATCTCGGTCATAGTCTGCAGCTTTGCATCGGTATTATCGGCAAAATGAAGCGCCACGGCTTCTATTATCGCCGGTTTCTTAGGCGAACCATATTCCAGCTCCCCGTGATGGGCCAGTATACAGTGGACCAGCTCGCTGGCCAGCTTTTCGGGAAAATCGGGCATGCTGCCGATTTTCTCCGAAACCTTGCTGGCTCCGATGAAAATATGCCCAAGAAGCTGTCCCTCGTTGGTATAATCATTTCTCGGAAAAGGCGACAGCTCATCCATCTTGCCTATGTCATGGAGCAGTGCCGCAGAAATAAGCAAATCCTTGTTAATGATCGGATACATCGTGGCCAGGAAATTGCATATGGTTGCCACGCTTAAGGTATGCTCCAGCAGCCCTCCCATAAAGCTGTGATGAACACTCTTGGCCGCGGAATGCTCCTTGAATTTCTTGATGAAGGCTTCATCCTTTATAAAGAATTCCTCAACAAGGGATCTTAAGTTCTTTTCCTTTATATTCCTGATATACAGCTTAATCTTCTGGTACATCTCTTCGATGTCCTTGCTGGTCTTCGGAAAATAATCCTCGGGATTATACTCCCCTTCCCTGCTTTTATATATTTTGCTTACATTCAGCTGAAGCGCATCCTGGAAGCTGGTTACCCTCGCATCAATATGTACAAAATCCATTGCGTCGTATTGGCTTATCTCGCAGTTGAAATCCCATACCTTTGCATCAATGGTCCCAGTTTTGTCCTGCAGGACCAGGGATACGTAAGGTTTCCCGGTTTTGCTGGTAAGAACCTGCCTTGACTTGCACAGGTAAATTTCATTGTAAATATAATCATTTTCCTTTAAATCACGAATATACTTCATGTCTACCTAACCTTTCTATTAGGCGCCATCGGCCTACTTCATATTATACCCTACAAAGCGGAATATATAAAGTGAAACATTTTTCATCACAGGATGACAAATGCGCTAATCAAGGCTTTATGATTATTGAGGGTATAATAAAAGAGCATATACAATACTCATCGTATATGCTCCGGAATCTATTATGCGCTTAATACATCTTTTATTTCTTTGCTTCCAATACAACCTTAAGCTCCATTTCCTTGTCCGTGGTGCCCGATGTTCTCCTTATCTTATAGACCACCTCTGTGCCCGGCTCAAAGCTTGATATGGCGCTGTAGTAATTACTCATGCTGGATATCATGCGGTCATTGACATACAGGATAATGTCACCGCTCATTATACCGGCATTGAACGCGGGAGAATCCTTTTTGACTTCATATACGTATATTCCTCTCGGGCCTGTTTGCCCTTCCAAAGCGGACTGGGGCATGTTCTCGGCAATAATGCCTGTATATATCCTGGGCTTCTGAATAAGCATATTGTCAATATAGGATTTTATTTTGCTGATGCCTATGGCAGTACTCAGCTCCTTGCTCGAATCTTTGTTGATGGTCCGGGTTATCAGACCGATTATCTCTCCTTTAAAGTTAAGCAGTACGCCATCGCTGTCTTTGTTGAAAATCATATTGGTGTTGAACAGTTCAAGCTCATAATCCGTTATGCTTACCATGACACCTTTGCTGGTTACAATTCCCATGTCCATTGAGCCGGGATAACCGTTGGGACATCCCATGGCAATAACAGGGTTTCCTACAGCGATCGAATATGATTCGCCCAGGCGCGCGGCCTCAAGGTTGTCAACAATTCTTTTCGGGAGATTTGATATTTTAGCGGATATTATGGCAAGATTCAGTTCGCTTTCATAATCATGAATAACAGCGTCCACGCTCGTTAAATCACTTAATTCCACCTTTATGCCCGAGGCATCCTTAACCCTGTCATAGCTGACAAGAAGCAGTATGTTTGTATCGTTTTTCTCCAATATTATGCCTGAAGTATATATGTTTCTTTCAATCGGATTGCCGAACCAATCCTTGCTGACAACTATACCCGACACCGTTAAGATGGATTTTTGGATTTCCTTTGTCAGCAGCTTTATATCCTCATATATAGAAATAAAATCCTCAATATCCGCTTCTTTCGGCTGGACAACAACAGGGACGGCCGGTTCATTCGTCTGCCCGCCGTTATTATCATCTCCGGGTACTACTGTCGGCACGGGCTTGTTCACCGGGTTTTGATTATCGGAATCATTGCCATTTTTCTCATCCGTATCGTCGTCACTGTCGTTGGGATTCTCGTCGGACGGTTCCTCGTCTTCATCCGTTTCATCTTTGTTTGACGGAGTTATATTGAAAGGATTGGGCTCATTCTTAAATAACAGCTTATGTATACCGGGCTCCGCGATGCAGAAGGTGAATGCGGCAACTATGCCAAACACAACGGCCATGGCCGCAGTTGTCAAAAACGGAACAAACCATCTTCTGAATTTCTTTAGTTTTTTTGGCATTACCTGTTCCTTGATAAACTCATAATCTTTGTTATCCTTGTTAACTTCAGACATACTGTTCTCCTTATAGAAGCAATCTCCGCAGATAAAGAGATTATAACGGATTGGCAAGGAAATTCAATCATTATTCATATGGTACGTAAGACCTATTGTACCACCCATATATGAACATTGTATGAATAGATTGTAAACATACACCGTTAAACGGCTCCTTCATGGGAAAAAGAACGCCTCATTGCCATGTTATGCTCGATACACAGTCAAATTACTGTTTAATTTTCCTATTAATTAAGGTAAAATAAAATAGTACCAAACTAACTTGAAAGGTCTGCGGCATTATGAACGAGAAAGCACTTCGTACTCTTGAATATAATAAAATTATAAAAATGCTGAGTGAGCTTGCCGGCTCATCAAGAGGAAAGGCGCTCTGTGAGAGCCTGCTTCCCTCGAGTGATTTATCCGAAATAACCCGTTGTCAGAAGGAAACAACGGATGCCCTGTCCCGTCTGCTTAGAAGGGGCACATTGTCCTTTTCGGGAATACATGATATCCGCTCATCCCTCCTTAGGCTAAAGGTCGGCTCCGCATTGGGGATTGTGGAACTGCTTCATATAAGCTCCATACTTGACGCAACAGCACGCGTCAAGGCATACGGCAGGTGTACGAACAAGGATGACACAGAGTATACGGAAGATTCCCTGACCGGCTATTTTGCAGGGCTGGAGCCCCTGACAGCGCTTAATAATGAAATCAAGCGTTGCATCATATCGGAGGAAGAGATAGCGGATGATGCTTCCCCTGCCTTGAAAAGCATCCGCAGGTCGATAAGATTAACCAACGAGCGGATTCACAATGAGCTCTCCTCGATTTTAAACTCCTCAAAAAACATGCTTCAGGACAGCCTGATAACCATGCGCAACGGAAGGTATTGCCTTCCGGTCCGCGCTGAATATAAAAACCATTTCCAAGGCATGATCCACGACCAGTCCTCTTCGGGTTCGACTCTCTTTATCGAACCCATGTCTGTTGTCCGGCTCAACAATGAGCTGAGTGAGCTGGCTTTAAAGGAAAAGCAGGAAATCGAAAAGATTCTCGCGGACCTGTCGGAAATGGCCGCCGGATACGTGGATCAGCTAACATATAATTACAATACCATAACCGAGCTTGATTTCATATTTGCAAAGGCCGCCCTGTCAAAAATTATGAAGGGATCTGAGCCCGTTTTCAACAATAAAGGAATTATAAACTTAAAGAAGGCCAGGCACCCTCTCATCGATCCAAAAAAGGTCGTTCCGATTGACATCCGGATTGGAACCGATTTTAATATGCTGATAATAACCGGTCCGAATACCGGGGGAAAGACGGTTACATTAAAAACCGTGGGCCTTCTTACCCTGATGGGGCAGGCCGGACTTCACATACCGGCATTCGACAATTCGGAGCTTGCAGTTTTTGACGAGGTCTATGCCGATATAGGCGATGAGCAGAGCATCGAGCAGAGCCTAAGCACCTTCTCATCCCATATGACCAACATAGTATCCATCCTTCAGAAGGCTGATGAGAAATCCCTTGTCCTGCTTGATGAGCTTGGAGCTGGAACAGACCCCACCGAGGGAGCGGCCCTTGCCATGGCAATACTCTCCTACCTTCATAAAAGAAACATCAGGACCATGGCCACCACCCATTACAGCGAGCTTAAGATATATGCTTTGTCCACCGAAGGGGTCGTCAACGCATCCTGTGAGTTTGACGTCGAATCCTTAAGGCCTACCTATCGGCTCCTTATCGGCCTGCCCGGGAAGAGCAACGCTTTTGCGATATCAAGCAAGCTCGGCCTGCCTGAGCATATAATCAATGAGGCCAGGAAGCTGATAGGAAAACAGGAGAGGACCTTCGAGGACCTAATCAGCGAGCTTGAGGAAAACAGGCTTACCATTGAAAAGGAACAGGAAGAAATCAGGCGGTATAAAAAAGAAATAGAACAGCTTAAGCAAAGCCTGGCAAAGAAAACCGAAAGCCTGGAGGCCAGCAGGGCGCGTATCCTTAATGAAGCCAAGGAACAAGCTGCCGCAATACTGCGTGAAGCAAAGGAATATGCCGATGAAAGCATCCGCAAATACAACCGCTGGCTTCAACAAGGCGGAAACATCAAGGATATGGAGGAGGAAAGGACAAGGCTCCGCAATAAGCTGGACGGCAGCCCGGAATTATCTGCCGAAACCACGACAAAACCCGGCAGGAAGGTTGATATCAGCAATCTCAGGATAGGAGATCCGGTATTCGTCACAAGCCTCGGATTAAGGGGAACCGTAAGCACCCTTCCGAATGCCAAAGGCGACCTGGTTGTGCAGATGGGCGCCCTTAATTCGCAGGTTAATATTAAGGACCTGGAAGCTGTGGATGAGAAGCCGGATGACAAGCCCAAGACCTCCAATTACACCAAAATGGGCAAAATCAAAATGTCAAAATCCGCCACTATCAGTCCCGAGATAAACCTTATCGGAAAAACTGTTGATGAAGCCCTCGCAGTCCTTGACAAGTATCTTGATGACGCATACCTGTCGCATATACCCCAGGTAACAATCATACACGGCAGAGGAACCGGTGCCTTGCGGAACGCCGTCCATGACTTCCTGAAAAAATCATCCTATGTCAAGAGCTACAGGACCGGCGGTTTTAATGAGGGAAATACGGGAGCTACCATAGTTGAATTCAAATAAAAGGGATTATAGTTTTATCGGGAGGTTATAAATGATGTCGAAACAGAAAATATTGATTGTTGATGATGATGTAAATATAGCTGAGCTAATATCCCTTTACCTTACAAAGGAATGCTTTGATACCAGGATCGTTCACGACGGAGAGGCGGCACTCAAGGAATATGCCGCTTACCAGCCCAACCTGATTATTCTCGATCTTATGCTGCCCGGGATTGACGGATACGAGGTGTGCAGGGAAATCCGAAAGACCTCCAAGGTTCCCATAATCATGCTGTCCGCCAAGGGAGAAATCTTCGACAAGGTCCTTGGGCTTGAGCTTGGTGCGGACGATTATATAATTAAGCCCTTTGATTCTAAGGAATTGGTTGCAAGGGTAAGGGCGGTCTTAAGGAGGTTTAAGCCTGCTATTGAAGAGAATGAGCCGGATAAGCCCACCGGCGAATATGTTCAATACCCTGATTTGATAATAAATATCACAAATTACTCAGTACAGTACTACGGAAAGACCATAGATATGCCTCCCAAGGAGCTGGAGCTTCTTTATTTCCTTGCCTCCAATCCCAACCAGGTTTTCACCCGGGAGCAGCTGCTTGATCATATATGGGGTTATGAGTATTATGGTGATACAAGAACCGTCGACGTTCATATCAAGAGATTAAGAGAAAAATTAAAGGATCATGAAGACTGGAAGATCTCGACGGTATGGGGAATAGGCTATAAATTCGAGACACGGAGTCCGCAAAGATAATTGGCATTAATCTATCGGAAGGCAGGGTGTTTTCATGAAAAAAACCTTGTGGTCAAGACTAATTATATGCTATCTTATATCAACAGTGACCGTCTTTGTCCTGTTAAATACATATGGCATGTCTCTCCTGAAAGAAAGGATAAAAAAGGACCAGGTAAATCTTTTATATAAAGAAGCTTCATTAATAGCCAATTCATACAGGGGCAATATTTTTGAAGGAAATGGGGGATTTGACGACCTTGCCTTAAGATTTACTTCTATCGACAACTACTTAAATATCCGTGTGTGGATTGTCTCCAGAAACGGCCAAATTGTCGCCAATTCATCCAATGTGTCCAATCCTCCGGATATCAACTTATATGATATAGATCCGGACTTCCTAAGCAAAAACTTAAGCGAAAACACCATATTGGGCGGATTGTTAAGCGAACCCATGCTGAGCGTGATCCACAGGGTGGATTATAATTTCCAGCTAAGGGGATTTATCGTGCTCCATTCGCCCATGAGCGAAATTGACAGCAAGGCAAACTTGTATCTTGATGTCGCAAATATCTGCTTCCTGTTGTTTTTCCCATTATTACTGATTATTTTCGTATACATTTACAACATAACCGTCAGGCCCTTGAAGAATTCCATAAAGGCCGCCAAGGAATACAGTTCGGGAAATTATGATTACAAGCTGAGCACCAGGGGTTCCGGGGAGTTTTTAGAGCTTAACGCGGCCCTTACGTACATGGCTCAGGAATTAAGCAAACTGGACGACTATCAGAAGAAGTTTGTCGCAAACATCTCCCATGACTTCAGGTCTCCCCTTACTTCCATCAAGGGCTATGCGGAAGCTATCATGGACGGAACCATACCTGCCGACATGCAAGCCAAGTACCTGAATATCATTATTGATGAAACCGAGCGGCTTAACAAGCTAACCTCGGGTCTGTTGGAGCTTAACCGGTTCGATACCCGCAGCGCCCTGTTAGATATCGTTTCCTTTGATATTAACCAGGTTATAAAAAAGACGGCTGCGAGCTTCGAAGGGGCGTGCAGGAATAAAAAAATTACCCTTAATCTTGTATTTGCCGCCGAGGAAACCTATGTGGACGCAGACATGGGCAAAATCCAGCAGGTGCTGTATAACCTTATAGACAACGCCATCAAGTTCAGCCATAACAACTCGCAGATAAGGGTTTCCACGGAAGAAAAGGGCGACAAGGTCTTCGTGTCCGTAAAGGATTACGGCATAGGCATTCCAAAGGATGCTGTCAAAAAGATCTGGGATCGTTTCTACAAGACTGATGCCTCAAGAGGAAGGGATAAAAAAGGAACGGGTCTGGGGTTGTCCATCGCAAAGGAAATAATCCAGGCCCATAATGAGAATATTAACGTGATAAGTACCGAAGGAGTAGGTTCCGAATTTATATTCTCTTTAAAAAGGACGGTTGAATAAAACCATCACTTCTTTCCAATCCATTTGCCTTTTATATTCATACCCGGAAAGCCGTTCTGCCTTAAGGCTTCGTATAAAATAACAGCCACACTGTTGCCAAGATTTAAGGATCTTGTATCATCCGCCATTGGTATTCGAATACAGTTCTCCTTGTTTGCCATTAGCAGTTCTTCCGGTATGCCGGCACTTTCTTTTCCGAACATAATATAACAGTCCGGGTCATATTTTACTTCGGTATAGGATTTTAATGCTTTTGTCGTTGCCATGTATATCTTGGGATAGTTATTTTTTTTCAGGAAATCATCCAGGCAATCATACACTTTATAGTCCAGGTCCTTCCAGTAATCCAACCCCGCTCTCTTTATCTGCTTTTCATTCAGTTTAAAACCCATGGGTTCAATCAGGTGCAGGGTGGTCTTCGTAGCCACACAGGTTCTTCCTATATTACCTGTATTGGCCGGGATTTCCGGTTCCAGTAATACGATATTCAATTAGTCTTCACCCTTAACAGCAATATTGATATCTATACATTTGTCGTTGTCATATACAATCGGAATGCATATGTTTGTTGCAAATATATTTGAAAATGATATGGTGCCGTTGCCTACGGTCGGTGGTGTTATATCTATCTCTATCCCTTGAGTCGAAAAGATTGTGGCAGTGTTTCCAAGAATCATGTTGCCCAGTTCGCTTATTGCGCTGAGCGCGAACTCATCCATCTCCGAAACAGGCATCATTATCATTCTTGACGCTATATCCAAGGCTATTTCATGTTCAAAGGATATCATGACCTGGCCCTTCATTACTTTTCCGGTAAATCCTATGATTATTAATATGGTGTTGTCCAAAAATACCGGATCTCTTATAAACGGTTTGCCGTGCTTGGGTTCTATAAAACACACTTCTTTCAATATCTTCGTCGATGCCATCAAGAAGGGGTTAATATGATCCACATTTATTTTTGTCATTCATGTGACCTCCTAAGTGTCTTCCAACAGCTACCTCATTATCATATTGTTACTTATACTTCCTTATGAACCGCTCCATCCTGTCCATTGCTATCTTAAGGTTGTCAATCGAATAAGCGTAGGATATTCTGACATATCCTTCGCCGCATTCTCCAAATGCCGTTCCGGGAACAACAGCAACCTTTTCCTCCATCAAAAGCTTCGTGGCAAATTCATCAGATGTCATATTAAGGCTCTTAATGCACGGAAATACATAGAAAGCTCCAAACGGTTCGAAGCATGGAAGCTCCATTTTCTTAAATGCATGGACAAGGAACCTTCTGCGCTTGTCATAGGCGTCCCTCATGGCTTCCACGTCGGAATCCCCGTTTCTAAGGGCTTCCACGGCTGCATACTGGCTTGTGGTGGGAGCACACATTATGGCAAACTGGTGTATCTTGGTCATCTGCTCAATGATGTTCTCCGGGCCGACAGCATAGCCAAGCCTCCATCCTGTCATGGCATAAGATTTTGAAAATCCGTTTATTACAATAGTCCGCTCCCTCATACCCGGGAAGGATGCTATGGAAACATGCCTGTTTTTATATGTAAGCTCCGAATATATTTCATCGGATATGACATACAAATCATTTTCAATTATGACATCAACCAGGGCTTTAAGATCGTCATAATCCATAACCGAGCCCGTGGGGTTGTTTGGATAAGGAAGTATCAGTATCTTGGTTTTCTTTGTTATGGCCGAGACAAGCTCCTGCCTGGTAAGCTTAAAGTCATTTTCACCCTTAAGATTAATTATAACAGGCACCCCGCCCGCAAGTACGGTACATGGATGGTAAGAAACATAGCATGGCTGGGGTATAAGCACCTCGTCACCGGGATTAATCATTGCCCTAAGAGCCAGGTCAATGGCTTCACTGCCTCCGACCGTAACCAGTGTCTCATGCTCATAGTCATACTGCAGGCCGAATCTTCTGTCCAAATACCTGCAGATTTCTATTTTAAGCTCCTTAATTCCCGAATTTGACGTATAAAAGGTTCTTCCCTTTTCCAGGGAATATATGCCCTCCTCCCTTATATGCCAGGGAGTGTCAAAATCAGGCTCGCCGACACCAAGTGAAATGGCATCCTTCATTTCACTTACTATATCGAAGAATTTTCTTATGCCTGACGGCTGAATACTAATTACTTTTTTTGATAACGGATCTCTCAAGGGCTAATCAACATCCTTTCGTCCAGTTTTTCCTGTTCAAGAGGTAGACCATGTTCCTTATATTTCTTAAGTACAAAATGTGTCGCAGTGCTCTGTACCCCTTCCATCGGAGCAAGTTTTGCGGAAACAAAGTTCGCCACCTCTTTCATGGTCTTGCCCTCGATAATAACCGTAAGATCAAATCCGCCGGACATAAGGTAAACCGACTGAACCTCGTCAAACTGGTAGATCCTTTCGGCAACTTTATCGAATCCTAAGCCTCTCTGGGGAGTGACCTTTACCTCAATCAAGGCGGTGACTCTTTCACATTTTACCTTGTCCCAGTTAATCAAGGTCGGATAACCGCATATGATGTGTTCATCCTCAAGCTGTTTTATTACAGCCTTGACCTCTTCCTCCGTGGAGCCAAGCATGATGGCCAAATCCTGGGCCGACAGCTTACTGTTCTTATCAATTGCCGCTAATATCTTCTCTCTCATACTTACCCTCTCATTCCGACGCCATAATTGGCTTATTTTATGTAATTATAAATATTATTATACTATTTCGGATTTTTTTCAATAATGCTTTGATAATTAATAAATTAACAATATTTTTTGACTACATCACCTTATAGAGCTCGTCCATCCGGGGAGGTTCCAGGTATCTTTTCTCGTCACCGTTTATGACAACCCTGTCATTTCCCTCCGTAATGCGCCCAATAACGCAGGCCGGAATGTCTTCTGCCTTAAGCTTGTCCGAAAGCAGATTGCCGTTATCGCATACTATCAGCATGCAGCCGCTTGATATGAGCATGTACGGGTTAATATCAAAGAACTCACATATTTCCACCGTTTCCTGGCGAAGCTGTATCTTTTGAAGATCGACCTCAAGCCCGACCTTGCTTGCCGCGCCGATTTCCCACAGTGCCCCGAATATTCCGCCCTCCGTTACATCATGCATGGAGGTTGCGCCAACCTTCATGGCAACCCTTGATTCCGGTACCACCGATATGTAATCAAGCATTTTCTGCGCTTCTTTAATAAAATCCGCCGGATACCTGGTCAGCAGCTCCTTCTCCTTGGCCTTCGCCAATATGGCCGTGCCTTCAAGCCCAGCCCATTTTGTCATGACAATTTCCTGTCCGGGCCTTGCTCCCGATGTTTTTATCATGTCCGCTTTCTTCATCTTTCCGATGCCTGTAACGGTAACAATGGGCTGGCATACAGTCTTTGTCACTTCCGTATGGCCGCCCAGCACCTCTATTCCAAGCTGTCCGCAAACTTTGTCGACATCCCGCATCAGGTTTCTTAACTCGGCTTCCGGCGTATTTTCAGGCAGCAGCACGGAAAGCATGACACCTATGACTTCCGCGCCGCTGGAAGCTATATCATTGGCGGTTATATGAACCGCCAGGGTTCCAATGTCCTGGACCGTTCCCGTTATAGGATCGGTGGACATTACAATAACTTCATCGCCGTTAAGATCAATTATGCTGCAGTCCTCACCAATGGCAGGCCCTACGAGCACCTCATCCCTTCGGTGCCTGATCTGCTTTAGTACGGATCTATTTAATACTGCTTCCGGTATCTTCCCTATCTTCATAAGATACCTCCTCTGTCTGCGGTTTTATCAGTCCTCAAGCTTTTCATCTTCCCAATCCGGATCCCAGAAAATGTCATCCATGAAATCATCTTCCGATGCTTCCGCACTGTCATTCTCCTGCGTTTCCTGCTGCTTGCGGTCATTGGTATCCGAAACGGCTCCCCCGTCATCGCTTTCATTATTGTCGGTTTCCCCGGCACCGTCCGGTGTTTCTACAGGGTCAGTCTCCATGGTGCCAATAGTAATATACCTTGGCGCGGCAATGTAATAGCTTTTATTGACAAGCGTTCTGCTTACTTCCATACCGTTTTCATATACTATCTTGTACAGCTCCGCGCTATACCCCGTATGGGCCGCCTGGGTAACCTTTCTATAGGTTACGGGCTTTGACGGGTCTTCATATATCACGTCGGGGGGCGGCGGAGTCTCGGACAGTACCCTGGTTTCAAATTTGATTTTCCTGCTGTTTTTGTCCCGGGTTTCGTGTCCCCATATATTAAAGGTGATTCTTCTTCCCTTTGTATATGCCTGAATCAGGATGGGGACATCCGTGTTGTTTTTGAACTTCAAATCCTTATGGGTTCCGGATATGGCCGCATCCCTGGATAAATCCACATAGCTTATGGTCATTGAATGCGCATGGCGCTCAACAACCTCAAGCTCCGCCTCCAGTACCGCATTATACAGCGTTGTGGTAACCTGACAGGCGCCTCCTCCGACACTGTCTATAACTTTTCCGTTGGAGTATGCCCCGGCTACGTGATACCCGTTCTTTCTGGTGAACGGGGCCAAATGCTCGTACGCGGAAAATATCTCTCCCGGGTACACAACCGTATTGTTGATAAGCCGTGCCCCATTGGCCAGGTTGGCAGCGCGCCCTTCGGCGGAATCGGCATATTCGGTGGTAAAGCTGCCTAAGAGAGTGTCGCATTTTTCAACAACTTCCCTTGTATATAAAGGAGCCACATCATCCATAACGGCATCCATGGCAATGTCGTTTCTATCCCAGCCATTTGCAACCGCGTCCAGGATATTAAATACGGTTAAATCAACATTAACCTGTTTGCCCGGCACATGGTCGGTGTAGACCATCTCTCCGTTTATTCTCGCCACCGAAGCATTTACAGGCTCTATGTTGAACTGCGTCACCTTGCCGGCCACCAGTTCCCTGACAAGACCTTCGTCCAGTGAATAGTCCAGGGGAAAGTCTATGCCTTCCTGTTCAATATCCTTAATCTCCTTATACCTTTTTATAAGGTTTCCGGAGGTTCCAAGCTTTAACGCCTTGTTTACGGCATTCTCCATTTCATATGACAATCCCAGGTCCCCGAGCCTGGCGGTGACCATGTTTTCATAAACCTTTACCGTTATTTCCCTGTCTTTCAATCCGTTTACATGTTCGGCTATTTTGCCTTCAGCTTCCGAGACAGTTAAGCCTCCGACATCCACTCCGTCAAGGAAAACACCCTTTATTATTCTCTTGTCTTCCGATGCATGAGAATAAGAGGTATTGCTGAATACCATTAAGGAAATGGCTAATGCTACCGTCACGAAGAAACAGGTTCTTCGCTTTTCCATATGAACATCCCTCCAAAATCAGCTAATAGGCATTATCATTTCCTTGGTGTTTTCATGGTTTCTTCCTATTGTAGCATAAAACTGGCAATATGCAAGAAAATCTTGCTCCATAGACCACTCTTATATTGACTTATGTATATTATTTAAATAATATACTGAGTATGGTGGGCAAAGTCATTGAGAGAACAAGAAGTATAATAATTATGGTGGATAATATTTTTCTGTTTCTCCTGCTGCGCCAATTTATCATTTAATCACCCCGTTCCCTTAATCTATTCATTGGTTATATCCGAAAGGCCGTGAGAAATATGATTATCTACTTATGCCTTGTACTCATTTTTGTCCTATGGCTGAATTATGAAATAAACAAAACCAACCGCCTTGAAAACAAGAACCGGGAGAAATTCTGGGAAAAGGAAGCCCGGGCAAACAAAACAAGGAAAACGGATATATCCGATTTGGATTATATCACTATTCCGGTTGACAAGCTGCCCACGGACGACCATTCCGATCCGGCCATAAAATCGTACCGTGATACTATTGTCTCACATTCCAATAAAAAAATTCTTAACTTAAGCGGTTTTTCAAATACCGATTTAAAATTGAAATACGGTGCGGCAAATTTAGGCCTGCTTTCCGAGTATGACAATAATTTTATTATAATGGTAACGAACCTTAATAAATGGGCCGAGCGTTTATACAATATCGGTTACCCTGATGAGGCGGCGGCCGTTCTTGAAACCGCCGTTGAATGCCGTTCCGACACCCATAAAACCTATGAGCTTCTTGCCAGAATTTACTCCGAACAGGGCATGAAAGATAAAATTGCTTCACTTATCGAGAAAATCGGTTCAGTCCCTGTCCGGGATAAAGAATCCCTTCTGAAAAAAATATCAAAATACAATACTTAACTTAATAATTCAATGGCCTGTAAGCAATTGGAAACTGCGTATATTGTGTTAATATTTTAAATTATTTCATCATATCGTTCAAGGAATTTTTCGTTCCAATTATTCTTTCTCTTTACGATTTTACCGTCTTCTTTCGCGTATGTACAGTATTCCCTTAAAAAACATTCACCGCATTTCGGGCTTCTCGCGCTGCAGATGCTTCTTCCAAGGGATATAATCTGTATATTATATGGTATCCACTGCTCCCTGGGCAGCTTTTTCATCAGATCGAATTCAATCTTGACCGGGTCATCCTCCTTCGTAAGCCCAAGGCGTTTTGATACCCTTTTTACATGGGTATCCACCACAATGCTTGGTTCATTATAAATATGACCCCTTATTACGTTTGCAGTCTTCCTGCCCACTCCGGCCAGTCCGGTCAGGTCCTCGATATCCTTCGGAACAACCCCGCCATAATCGGATAACAGCTTTTGCGCACAGGCTATGATATTTTTTGCCTTGTTCCTGTAAAAACCGGTAGGACGTATATCATTCTCCAGCTCGCTTAAGTCAGCGCTGGCAAAAGCCTCTATGGATGCATATTTTTTAAACAGGCCTTCGGTTACCTGGTTGACCCTTTCATCCGTGCATTGCGCGCTTAAAATGGTTGCTATCAGCAGCTGCCAGGGTGTTTCGTAATTCAAAAAGCATTTTCCATCCGTTCCGTAAACCCTGTTGAGGGAGGATATGATGTTTTGTATTCTTTCCTTTTCTTTTTTTGATACCGTGGCTTTACTCATATGCTTATCTCCTGTTCGCCTCTTATGATACTTATGGCTGCCGATTTTGTCACCGGGTTCCTCCTGTCATAATCAAATACGACAATGCATTCATCCTTTACGGCCGTGCCACGCTTTGCTGATTCCACTATATTGTAATTGAATTTTTCAATGTGTAATCTCGACCCTGTTATATTATAATGCCCGCATATCTGCTTTATTCTATTGCCAGGCAGCGGAGTCCCGAAATAATCGGGCCTGTTTTTAGCCCCTTCCCTCAGGCAATAATCAAACAGCAGGATTTCCTTAAACAGCTCCAGTCTTTCGCCGCATTTCTCACTTTCGCCATTCCCGCCGCCCCCATGAATCAAATCTGTGAAAAAATCCAACAGGATTTCATACCGCCCGGCTCTTGAATGGGACAGCTCATAAAGTCCGTTTTTGCAGTAATAACCGTACAATGCCGCATACAGCTTCATGGGCGTATCAAAGAAATGCTCCAGGTACTCAAGGGAATATGTGAACTGGCCGCTGTTATAATAAACATCCACCATGCGGCTGATGCCTTTAAGCTCCAATATCTCATCATATGATATATGGTTTGTATGCAATACCTCGTATGGAGGATCGGTATTGTATACTATCCCGTAATCCCCGCATTCATTTTCAATTATCGAACCCTTAAGTACCTTTAGAAAGCCCAGCTGGAGCTGATCCGGTCTGAGCCGGTACACATCCTCAAAGGATTTTTCAAAGGAGGCATAATCCTCAAGCGGCAGGCCCGCTATAAGGTCCAGATGCTGGTGAATATTATGAACATCCCTTATTTCCTTAACATTCTCGGCCAGCTTGTAAAAATCCACCGTCCTTCGTACCGCCTTCATGGTATCAGGATTGGTTGTCTGGACTCCTATTTCGAATTGGACAAGCCCCGGCCTTAAGCTCTTCAGTACCTCAAGTTCCTCTTTGCTCAGCAAATCGGCGGTTATCTCAAAATGGAAATTGGTTATCCCGTTATCATTGTCCCTTATAAACTTCCATATTTCGATGGCCCGCTCCTTATTGCAGTTAAAGGTCCTGTCCACGAACTTTACCTGCGGTACCTTATGGTCCAGGAATAACTTTAATTCTGACTTGACAAGCTCCATGCCGCGGTACCTGACTCCTCTTTGAACGGAGGACAGGCAATAGCTGCATGAGTACGGGCAGCCGCGGCTGCTTTCATAATATATTATCCTGTTGTTATCAATATCGGCATCCCGGTATGCAAAAGGTATCTCGTCCAGGGGTATGGGCCTTCGAGGCAATGTGTGTATTATCGTATCCCCGCTTAAGCTCTGCCGTCCGATTCTTGCGCTGTCCTTAAACGCAATGCCGCAGATATTGTCAAGCTCCGTTTTTTCCTCAAGATAATACCCGGCAAGCTCATAAAATGTCCTTTCGCCCTCTCCGATTACCACGCCGTCCAGTTCTTCGTAATTTTTCAGGTATTCGTCGGCATTGTAGGACACCTCCGGACCTCCGAACCATGTCTTAACCTGTGGCAGAACTTTTTTCAGGCTTTCGGCGACCTTAAGCACCATCTCAATATTCCATATGTAGCATGAAAACGCGGCCACATCCGGCTTATGAAGGTATATGCCGCGCAGTATCTCCTCCTTGGTATGGTTAATCGTATACTGGGCAATATAAATACTGTCCTCATACCTTCCGGCATACGCCCTTAAGCTAAGAACGGCAAGGTTTGTATGAATATATTTTGAGTCAATGGCTACCAACAAAATTTTCATGGCGGACAGTCCCTTTGTTTTAATAATTCTTTCCATGATTTTAACCGCTTACCGTGAATATTATATCATATATAGTCAAAAAGGACAGTCTTCAGAATATTTTGTAACTGGGTTTTTCTTCCCCCATAAAATAATACCGTATATAATCATCCAGGATTATTGCCAAAGGGGATATCAGAAACCATATGATTGTATACCTTACGCATATCTGTCCCATAAAGTTGTACGGGTACTTGGAATAATCCCATACGTCAAGCTTCAGGCCGATATTTACTATCAGTCCGGTTATCAGCTCAACAACGGTTATGATAACGGTGGATATAGCCATCTGCTTTATAAAAGATATTTTACCGGATCTTCTTTCATTGATAAGTCCTATCAATACAAAACAGATTCCGCCTGCAGCCAGCATGGATATATGTGAGTAACCCCTGAAAATTATCTCCAGGCCTCCGTAAGCAAAACCCCCGGTTAAGAACAGCAGGGTATATTTGAGCATATTGTTTTTTCTCAGCAGCATATCTGCTCCTTTCCGTCATCTAAAATTTAGAACTGTTGTGAAGCTTAAGCTGTAATTTAATATGCTCATAAATAATCAAAATATCTTGGCAAAGCCTGCGTACCATTATGTACATAAAAATGATAATAACGTAAAAAGGACAGTTGATTAAACTGTCCTTTTTCGGAGAAGGTATTTTGTTACTTATGGGGGGTGTAGCAACAAACTATATGATGTATTGGGGTTTACATGTTTAGTATAGCATATGAACTAATATAAGTCTGCACAAACTTTACAAATTTTTATCATTTTTTTCGTCATCTTGCACAACGTTATCGACATTTTCGGTTTCAAATAATGCTTCAAATTCTTCTCTTGTTATACGTTCTTTCTCCATCAGCAAGGCAACACATTTGTCAAGCTTATCCCTGTGTTCGTTCAGGATCCCTTTAGCCTTCCCGTAGCATTCGTTAATAATTTTCTTTACTTCTTCATCTATCTTGTTGGCCACGTTGTCGCTGTAATTCCTGATATGGCCCCAATCCCTGCCGATGAATACTTCATCCTCATCCTGCTCGTAATTGACCATTCCGATTTCCTCGGAAAAACCGTAACGGGTTACCATTGCTCTTGCCACCTTGGTTGCTTCCTTGATATCCTGGGATGCCCCCGTGGTAATATCTTCAAGAACCAATTCCTCGGCTGCCCTTCCTCCCAGGAGTACCGTAATCTCCTGGAGCATGCGGCCCTTGGTATGGAACATCTCATCCTTTTCAGGAAGAGGCATTGTAAATCCCGCGGCGCCGACTCCCGTCGGAATGATTGAAACCGTATAAACAGGCCCCACATCGGGCAGCACATGGAACAATATGGCATGCCCCGCCTCGTGGTATGCCGTTATTCTTTTCTCCTTTTCGCTGATAACCTTGCTCTTTTTCTCGGTACCTATACCAACCTTGATAAATGCCCTCTTGATATCCTCGTTGTTGATAAAGGTTCTGTTTTCCCTTGCTGCACCGATTGCGGCTTCATTCATAAGGTTCTCAAGATCCGCTCCCGTAAAACCGGCGGTGGTCTGGGCTATCTGCTTCAAATCCACATCGTCGGCCAAAGGTTTTCCCTTGGCATGCACCCGGAGAATTTCCTCTCTGCCCTTGACATCCGGCCGGCCGACGGCAATCTTTCTATCAAAGCGTCCGGGCCTGAGTATGGCAGGATCCAATATGTCAACCCTGTTGGTTGCCGCCATTACAATGATGCCTTCATTTTCTCCAAATCCGTCCATCTCGACAAGCAGCTGGTTTAAGGTCTGCTCCCTTTCATCATGACCGCCGCCGAGTCCTGTACCCCTGCGTCTTGCCACTGCGTCAATCTCGTCAATGAATACGATACAAGGAGCATTTTTCTTGGCATCTTCAAACAGGTCCCTTACCCTGGATGCGCCGACACCTACAAACATCTCCACGAAATCCGAACCGGATATGGAGAAGAACGGAACCCCGGCTTCACCGGCAACAGCCTTGGCAAGCAGGGTTTTTCCCGTTCCGGGAGGTCCCACGAGCAGGACTCCCTTCGGTATCCTTGCCCCAACCTGTATATATTTCTTGGGAGATTTCAAAAAATCAACTACTTCCTTCAGTTCGTCCTTTTCTTCATCAAGCCCCGCCACATTTTTAAATGTGGTTTTCCTGCTTTCCTCCGATGACAGCTTTGCCCGGCTCTTTCCAAAATTCATGACCTTGCTGTTTCCGCCGCCCATGGATGTCTGGTTTGATATGAATGTAAAAAGCGCAATCACCACAACAAACATCAGAATATAAGGCAGGACGGATGAGAAGAACCAATTCGGCTTGGAAATATCATGCCTCGCATAATCTACTCCTGCTGCCTTAAGCAGCTCTTCCAGTTCCTTTACATCCGAATCATGAAAGCTTCTCCTGGTCTGACCGTTTTTGAATTCAACCCTTACTTCACCTGTCGGTATCTCTTCATTAGGATATATATCAACATAACTAACCTTTCCCGCTTCCAAATCCTTATCGAAACGGGCACGGTTATATGCATTATGGTTACTGTTTTCAAAGCTATCGGATAGGAAAATAGTCAAAATAACTATGGCCAGAATAATTAAGTAAAAACCGTATCCCTTTATCTGTTTTCTCACCAAACAACCTCCTAATTACATGATTACACAACCCCGATAAACGGCAGGTTCCTGTATCTTTGCTGATAATCCAGGCCATATCCCACCACAAATTCATCAGGTATTTCAAACCCGATGTATTTCACATCCACATCAACAACCCTTCTCTCAGGTTTGTCGAGCAAAGTGCATATATTCATGCTCTTAGGCATTCTGCTGCCCAAAAGGTCCTTCAAATATGCCAGGGTTCTGCCCGAGTCGATTATATCCTCGACAATAAGCACATCCTTGTCCTGGATGGTTTCGTCCAGGTCCTTGACAATCCTTACTCTACCCGAGCTTACCTTCTCGTCACCATAGCTTGAAACCGACATAAAGTCCATGGTGACAGGTACGGTAATTCTTTTTGCCAAATCACAGGCAAAAAATACACTGCCCTTCAAAATACTTACCAGATGCACACTCTTGCCTTCATAATCCTTGCTGATTTGCTCCGCAAGCTCCTTGATTCTTTCCCTGATTTTTTCCTCCGGTATTAATACTCTTATATTATCTGTCATGTTCCTTCTCCTTTGAATTAATAATATTCATGGATAGAATTCTTTTTGATATATCACTTAATTTGTATTTTTCGCTTATACGGCCTCCATATCCTATTATCCATAAAATATGACTGCCGTCGGCTACCAGCAATACTTTGTCCCGCTCATCCCTGGGGACTTTTTCGTCAATAAAATAGTCCTTAAGCTTTTTGGTTCCTCCCGTTTGGTCAATCTGAAGGTAGTCACCGGCCTTTCTTGTTCTAAGCATAAGAGTATTCTCTATTTTATCATAATCAAACCACTTAACACAACTGTTTTTAGGAATCGGAACATCCTTTTTGTAATCAAACACCTCTGTCTCAATGCATAACCCGAGATGGCACAATTGTGTCCTTCCGGGTATTTGAATCACTGCAGGCGTGACAGGATTGCCTTCAGCTTCGCTGTCATCCTCCCGAGGAATATAAATCCTCACCCTGTCATAGCCCTTAGCCGCAATCATGCCGTAGGGCAAATGAATCATTTTCCCAACCTGTTTTTCACCAAGCGCCAGTACCTCGTCCGTATGCTTCGCATCAATATCCTTGAGGCTTCCTGAAAGCTCCTTGAAAATCCTTCGTACAATACCCTTTCTGATTACCGGGTCCTCCTTCATAAGCTCCCCGGGGTCGTATTCATATCCTTCGCCTTCGGCATTAACAAGGCCCTCATATCTTTCATTGATATGCTTTTCGATGAACCCGTATGCCTCTCCGATATGCTCCGCCGCACTTGTAATGTGCTCAATGGCGTTGGAATTTATGTGCTCCCTTACATAACCCAGCACATGGTTCCTGATCCTGTTCCTGGTATAGGCATTGCTTTGGTTGGTGGAATCCTCCCGGTACTCAAGCCCTCTTTCATGAATATATTCCATTATCTCATCCCGGGTAACGGCAAGCAAAGGCCGGATGACGGTGACGGTGCCCGCCCCGGTATCTATCTTTATGACAGGGTCCATTCCGGTCAACCCTTTAACCGCGCTGCCCCTGAATAAATTGAGCAGGAATGTTTCCGCATTGTCGTTTTTATTATGCGCAACAGCCACCTTATTGCAGCCAAAGCTTTCCGCTGCCTTGGCAAATGCCTTATAACGGACAATTCGGCCGGCTTCTTCCTCCGAAAGCCTTTCGCTTTTTGCCATGGCAGCTACATCAAAATAATACACGCGATATGGCAGCTTGAGTCTCTCGCACAGCGACCTTACAAAATTCTCGTCTCTTTCGGCCTCTTCCTTCCTGATGCCGTGATTCACATGCACCACATGAAGGCTAACGCCGCTCCCCTGATACAGGGTGTATAAAACATGCAACAGGCATACCGAATCCGCCCCGCCGGACACGCCGACGAGAATTTTGTCGCCGTCTTCTATGAGATTATGGGTTCTTATATGCTCAGCTACTTTTCTCAACATGATCTCATTTCTCTGCAATTATTGTCGGTTTGCCGTATCACTTGTATTCTAATCTTTTCTATATGAAATTTCAATGCCTTTTCATTCTAAACCTGCTTCAGCCATATTCCAGCGGTGACCACCGTCATATCATCCACGGGGACATAGTTCCTGTGGGATAGGGCAAAATCCAGAACCCGGTTGGCTATCTCCTGCGGATTGCTGCTCTTAATGTCCATGATGGCCTTTTCCATGCATGCTTCCTTATCATCCGCCTGCAGGCAGTCCAGGACCCCGTCCGTGACCATAATAATAATGTCCCCTTCATAAAGCTTCTTCGTCACAGCGTCGTAATCCACCGATTTGAACATGCCGATGGGGAGCGTCGTGGAGCTTATGGTTTCCACCCAACTCTCCCTCTTTATAAAGGTGGAAGCGGCGCCTATTTTCACAAACTCGCATGTGCCGGTACATAGATTGATTGTTCCTATGTCTATGGTTGAAAATGTCTGTTTATCGGCTTTCAGGACAAGGTTGGAATTAATAAGCCTTATGGCCGTCTCGGTCTTAAAGCCGGCCTCCAATAGCTGTTCCAGGAGCGCCAGAACGGTTTCGCTCTCATCCGCCGCCTCCTTTCCGGTACCCATGCCGTCCGCAAGGGCAATAACCTCCTCCCCGCTGTCCAGCTTCATAATGGAGAAGCTGTCCCCGGATATGTTGTTCATCATTGCTCTCGCAACGCCGGTCAGCACCTTGAACTTGGTATCCTCCAGGAAAATATAATCCTCGTAATTCTTTGAAAACACCAGTTTTGAAGCTGCTGAAACAACGAATTTCACACCTAAGGCCTCGGATATCCACCCCGCCGCCTCCTTGGTGGTAATACACCGCCTTTTTCCTACGGCCGCATTAAGTATTATTTCCTTCCGTTTATCCGGCCTTTCCAGCACCGTCACGCTTTTCACATCCACATGGCGAGACCTTAATGCTCTTGAAACCTTGTTTTCCTCACTTCTCATAACCCTTGCCGCGCCATATATGTCACCGGTCAGGGAATGGATAGCCGATGAAACTTCCTTAAGCTGTCCCGCTATAACCTCCCTGCTTTCGGCAAGCCTGTTCCCCCATATGCTGTTCAGCTTTGCTATCTCAAGGCCTTTATTTGTTTCCAGGACAAGCTCATTTGGGTAAATGCAGTTTTCGGCAAAGTATATCGGCACATCCATGTCCTCCACGTATCCCTTCTGCTGTGCCGCTTCAAACAGGTCGCACGCGGCCTGGTAAGCCTCATTAAAATGCGCCTCCCAGCAGAAGCTGCAATTTCTGCAGTTTTTGCACAGCCTCTCCGATACATCCTCAAAGATTAAGTCTATTTCCCTTTGATTAAATTTAAATTGCCTCTCAGAAATGGTCTCCAGGATTTTTGAAAGCTTTAGGAACGACTCAGACAAAGTCCTCATTCTTGTATTGGCCAGCTTTTTTATATTATCAACAGTTAAGGAATACCTCCCTGTCTCGTCGTCCTCCCTGTCAATCCTGTATATAATGCTTCGCGGGAGCAGTAAAAACAACACAATTGCGGAGCTTGCCGCCCCCATGTCTTTTACAGTTATTGAAGCGTCCTTGTAAACAATGCCGATGATTGCCATGGTCAGCGAGAAAACCGCCGCCACCGGGATTCTCCCCAGGCTTCGGAATAAAGCGGGAATAATCCCCATCATGGCAAGCCATCCGATTCCGTTAAGCGGCGCACCGCGCAGACTCATAGCTATTCCCGACACCGCCCCGGTTATCGCTCCCTGGCCCGCACCGTACTTGTATGTTATAAGCAGGATAATAAAATATACCGCCGTTTCAACAGGAGCAATATATGAGCCGCCTACGGAGGGTATTCCGCAGATAACCACCGCCATTATAATGCTTAGGCTTATCATTTCCTCGTTTGTCATCTTCGAGCCCTTGGGCTGCTTTATGACAAATCCGATTCCCATACTGAAAATCAATCCTGACACATAAGCGATAACCGCCTCCAAAAAGGCTAATACAGTCAGCTCATTATTCCATCCGCCGGCAGCCGCTTCCATCGCTGCAAATATCCCCAAACATACGGCCGGTATATAAAACCGTAACTTGTCCGGTATATCCCTGTTTTTTATTAAAGGTGACTCCAGGAATACAACAGAAGCGATCATGGCAAGCAGGTATTTTAACACCACGGTCGGCTGCATAACCGATCCCACCCCTGCCAAAATAACAACAAAAAGCACTCCCGGGCTTACCTTCTCCATGTACGCCGCGGCAAAAAAACCTATGGCAAGCGGGTTGATTCCCATAAAAGACGCCCTGGCTGCGGCAAATCCCATGATATAAATCAAGACCGATCTTTTTAAATTATCCTTCATATCACTGTGCCCCTTCTTATTCAGTTGCTGAAAATGTATGCCGCTCTATTATAGGCACAGCGAAATAAAATGTTTGTCAAAACAAAAAACCGCCGAAAAAAAAGTTATTGACAAGAATTCCTTCAAAACACCGATATTATCGAATGCAGGAACCTCATCCCCTTTAAGAAACTCATAATCCTTCCTCACCCCTCCCCCACAAAGCAATCCATCTCCCCATGCCCGAAAAGGCGTTTATACTTAAACCGGTGTGTTAAGCTGCGCTTATGCATCCTATGGTACTTCCCAATCATCTGTAAAATTGACAGAGGCCTCGAACCGTCAAGCCATATTAAAGGAGCGCAGGTACTTCTTTCATAATACGAAAGCCCGAAAGGGAGCCTGGGTGTTACCTCACACACTGTGCATCTACGGCAACACCCACGCTCCCTTTCGGGCTTCCGATAAAATAAAAAAGGGCCTGCGCCCCTAACATTTTTGGGCATAAAAAAATAGCGAAGGACGGATTCGAACCGCCGACACTGCGGGTATGAACCGCATGCTCTCGCCAACTGAGCTACTTCGCCAAAGTCACGACACGGAAATTATTATATCCGCTTTATATTAAATTGTCAATGGTAAAATATTTAATCCCCTTTCTCCTCCTTGAAAATAATCTCATACTCATACACCAGGCCAAGCTTCTCCCTTGCCATCTGCTCTATATATTTCTTGGTCTGGACATACGCTTCAAGATTCTTAATATCAAGGGCTCTTTCCTTCTCTTCATCAATGCGGGATTCCAGCTTCTTTATCTGGCCGTCCAGCTCCTTTTTTCTTTCCTCAAGCCTGATTCTTCCGAAAGCAACAATACCGAATATGCACAATACGACAAAAACAATTATTCCGGTGCCTGTCCCCTTTTTATACCTTCTTCTCATTGTGTCACTTCCTTAAATTATTAATCATTTTTGCCCTTCTTATGCGCTGCTGCCTTTCGTATCCTTGCTTTTATTTTCGCAAATAATATTTTAAACGATTCCGCCCATTTTTTCAATTGCTTAAATAATTTATTAAACGGGTACAGCAGCAAACGTATCAGGCGGCTTAACCCGGTTACAATTAGGTCGCTTAATATATAATGGTATAAGATCATTCCGATAGCCATGCCCATTATGGAAAACCCGCGGATCATACCGCTGTTTTCAACATAAATCAATGCAAAAATAAATACGCTGGCGGCTATCCAAAATATCACATCCTGTATGGCCACGGCGACCGTATTGTGCCGGATAACCCTTCTTATTACCCTAAGCTGGTCATAAGCAAGAAGCACCAATGCTCCCCATAAAACAGACATCAAGAAAAAATGAAGTTCAACCGCGATTCCATGATCCATGCGGACCACCTATTTGAAGAGCCTGCCAAGCAAAGATTCGCCGGTCTTGCCATGACTTGATGCGTCGGAATAAGTCAGGCTGTCAATCCTGCCGTCAACGTCCACTTCTCCCTTTTCAAGAGTAAGGCGGTTGACATGCAGCTCACTTCCCCTTATCATAAGAATTCCCTGCTCGGTCTGCAAAAGCACTTCGCCCGCATCAAAGGATAATACGTCGTTGACACCGGTGATGGATACCGTCTTTCTTGCATTGATGATTAATTTATGCCCTTTTAAAGCCTGCTGTCTTTCATCCATGGTAAAGCCCCCTCATTATATACTTTAAGTTGTTTTTGATATCATAATTAATAAGAATTTTTACTTAAAGTATATGAGACAGCCTTACTCTTAATGACGAATCACAGATACTTAATCAATTCTTTTGCTTCACCCTTTTTAACATTATCCTGCACATCAAGGACCTCCACCTTGACCGCCTTGCTGCCGAAGCCAATTTCAATTATATCTCCCACCTTTACCTCGGTGCTTGCCTTGGCAACCTTGCCGTTAATCATTACACGCCCGGCATCACATGCTTCATTAGCCACGGTCCGTCTTTTAATCAGCCTTGACACCTTAAGAAATTTATCCAGTCTCATAAAACATACCTTCCTTTTTTTATACTGACAAAAGGCTGTTTTAAAAACCCTACACCCCCTAAGAGATACGGAATTTAAAACAGCCTCTTTACTTTGATTTAGTTAAGGTTTTGACTATTTGTTTACAGCGTCCTTTAAAGCCTTGCCTGCTTTGAATTTAGGTGCCTTTGAAGCGGCAATCTTCATAGGTTTGTTAGTCAAAGGATTTCTTCCAGTTCTAGCGGGTCTGTTAACTACCTCAAATGTTCCGAAGCCAACTAATTGAACTTTTCCGCCTTTCTTAAGCTCTGCTGTTACAACATCGATAAAAGCCTTCAATGCCTTTTCAGAATCTTTCTTTGAGAACTGAGTTTTTTCTGCAATTGCTGCAACCAATTCTGCTTTGTTCATGGATTCGATCCTCCTCTAATGTATTATTTATTTTTCACCACCACAGAGCGTCACGCTCAGCAGAGGTGAGATTGCATAGATTACAGCCTTTTTCCCTGCTTAGAAAAAGGACATCTATAAGTCTATTTATAAACTTATTAGTAGCATTTGTCAAGGAATATTCTGCATTTATCTGTAAAATCAGCGATAATTTAATGATATTAAAGACCAGCCAGCCATATTCATCTAATATTTGGCTATTATCCCCAGTTGTTATTGTATCTTTAAGTTTTTCAAGCCTTTCCGATATTTCATTAATCGCTTCACTGCTGCTGCCAAGCTCAAGCCCAAACTTGACTGCCTTTTTCTGAACCTTTTCCGCCCTGATATTTGCCGGAAGTGCCTTGGGTATCTTTTCGAGCTCTTTTTTAGGATCTTTTTCATCCTTCTCCAGGTCCTTTATCGCATCCCAGTTCTTCAACACCTCTTCGGCGGTATCGGCCTTCACATCCCCGAATACATGGGGATGCCTTCGTATCATCTTTTCACTTTCCTTGGTAATAACGTCCGAGATGGTAAAATCCTTCTCTTCTTCGGCAATCGCACTATGCATGGCAACCTGCAGCAATATGTCTCCGAGCTCTTCACACAGATTTGCGCCATCCTTGTTGTTAATGGCTTCAATAACCTCGTAGCACTCCTCCAGCAGGCATTGCTTTAGGCTTTCGTGGGTTTGCTCCCTGTCCCATGGACAGCCGTCCTTGCTTCTAAGCTTTTTTACAATATCCATGAATTCATCAAAACTATAGGTCTTGTCCATTTTATTCACCGTTTCCTATCCGGCATTCATCGGCTTAATCATCCGGTCTTTATCCGCCTGTTGTAAACTCACACATAGAGTATACCATATTATTAAAATAAGTGAAAGAACCTGGTTCTTTCACTTTAAAAGCAAATGATATTATATTCATGTACCCGGTTTCCGTATGGTATGCTATGCTTCCATCTGACGTCCCAAAAATACCGCCGCCGTACTGGCAAGCTTGATTTCCGTGTCTCCGAACTTGACCTTGGGATCCTTGGTAAGGATTATTACCGATCCAATGGCGTCTCCTTCGCTGATTATAGGGCAAATTACCTGGTAGGTAAATTCACTGTCATCGTCATTCGTCAGTTTTATATAATTCTTATCATCATTTGATGCTATAAGAGTCTCCCTTTCGTTAATAAGGTTTTCTAACTCACGGCTTATGCTTTTGGACAGTAGTTCCTTTTTTGTCGAGCCCGCAACCGCTATGAACTGATCTTTGTCAGTAACGGCAACTATCTGGCCCGTAGTCTGGGCCAGGGATTCCGCGTATTGCTTTGCAAACTGGCCAAGCTCGCCTATAGGGGAATACTTCTTTAATATTATTTCACCTTCCCTGTCTGTAAATATCTCCAAAGGATCTCCTTCACGGATTCTTAATGTGCGTCTTATCTCCTTCGGAACAACCACGCGGCCAAGGTCATCTATTCTTCTTACAATACCGGTAGCTTTCATATATCTTCCTCCATCTTATGATTTGTTGTTTTTAAGTTAATTGCTGCTAATTGAACATCCATTAATATTGTTTGTAAATTGGGAAAGTTTATACATTTGATAATCAGATTTTATTTATTAATTTATCTTTCAATGTCGGCCCGCATGTTTTCGAATACCCGGAAAATGTCCATTATTCCATATCCCCAGTCCCTGTTGGGATACATTATGTTCTGCCTTCTTCTTGCTCCCCGTAAAAGCTGGTTCTTTATGGCATTGGTGTCCATTCCTGGGTCGTTCCCCCTTACGGTTCCCCACTCCAGCATTAATGCGACAATGCCCGCCGTATGGGCGGCAGATACCGATGTACCCGTTACCGGTACAAATGTATGATCAAGGGAAGGCGCCAGGTAATTGACACCGGGTGCAGCTATCTCCGGCTTTATTACGTCATCCCGTGTATAACCCCTGCTGGAATTGACATACAGGTTATTGTTGGCCGGATTATACGCGGTAACCGATATGGGGATAAGGGTGCTTGCCGGGGACAGGACTGTCGTATAAATGTTGGGCTGAATAAAATATGTTTCTCTTGATATAAAATCCCCCATCGGCAGCCACATATGAAACCCCGTGGCCATGTCCCCGTGCCCGTATACATTAAAGCTCCACGTGCCCGGAGTTGCATTCTGAAACCTCATTAAAATCAGCTGGTTGCCGGTCTGGGCTTCAATCAGCTGGTAATCCACATATATTACGGTACTTTCAAAAATGAATGAAACGGTTCGCCTTACCCTTAAAGCCGGATGGATTCTCGGGATATACTCCCCTTCCGGGGAAAGTATGTCTATGGAATAAATACCGGGCGGATTTCCCCATAATTCAAGGGTAAATCCTTTGTCCTCCTCTCCCACAAAAAGCTCTACCGTATTGCTGCCTATGGCAGGATCAATCTGCCCGTAATAATGCCTGCCCCGGTTTCCTTCGTTTCCCGCGGCTATTACAACCCCCGTGTCGGGAAGATCCGCAATAGCGTTGGTTGAAAAGTTGATGGCTGACCGTCCGGTATGCCCTCCCTGGGAACTGCCGATTCCAAGGCATATAACCAACGGCCTGTTAAGTTCTCTGGCAACGTCGCTGCAGTACTTTATCGCCCACATGATGTGATTTTCCTGGAAGCATATGCTTGTTTCAGGTACCATGAAAAATGCCCTGTTTGCCTGCTTTGCCTGCCTTAATTTTACAACCACCAGTTCGGCGGCTGGAGCAACACCGTAAAATCCCTCCGAGGGTACATCATTTCCTGCAGCTATGCCTGCCAGCATCGTTCCGTGGCCGTTTTCATCCGTGCTGGGTACAATGGAAAACGGGTCCTCCGACAGGAGAGCCTGGTTTATCTGATCGGAAAGATATACCGTGCCGAAGCCCGCATCCTCCGGTGAAGCACCGGTGTTGATCGATTGGTCCCAGATGGATAATATCTTTGTGGTTCCGTCCGGCTTTCGAAAAATCGGATTGGTATAATCAATGCCCGTATCAATAATGCCAATGATTACCCCTTCACCCCTCAGGTTAAACGCCGCCGTCCGTCTTACATTGAAAACTCCCGAAGCATTAAGGCTTGCCTCATCTGTCAGGCCGAACAGCAATGGAAGCTGTGAATATAAAATGCTTTGTTCCAGCCGCGGCAATTGAGCAAGCGGAAAATGAAGGACCGCAAAGTACTCATCGATTATCCGGATAGTATAATCGCCGTCAAGCATTTCTATAATCTGGGGGTTGGCTTTATATTCAATTATCAGGTCGAAATAATCATCACTGATTATCCTCTCTCTATCAGCGTCCTGCATGAAAAACCCCTTTCTGCGTCTTATAAGCCTATTCCGCCCCTAAGGGCATCAAATGCATTAAAGACGTCAAGTATCCCATAACCCCAGTCGCGGTTTGGGTATACCAGGTTAACGTCCCTTCTCGCTCCCCTTATAATCAGGTTCTTAAGTTCAACCGTACTCATTAAGGGAAGGTTTCCCCTGACGATACCCCATTCGAAAATTAAGGCGGCTATTCCCGTCGTATGGGCCGCCGATACACTCGTTCCCGTAAAAGAAGCAAATCCGCCATCCAGCGTCGGCCCGGGCACATCCACCCCGGGAGCGGCAATTTCGGGCTTAATCCTGTTTATCCTGGTATAACCCCTACTGGAATCCAGGTACAGGCTGTCATCAGCGTCGTTATATGCCGTTACGGTCATGCAAGATTCCGCATTTCCCAGGGTCAATATGGTTGTATAAGGATCGGAACGGATGAAATAAGTATTCTCCGATATGAATCCCTCCATAGGAAGCCATATGTTAAACCCCAGGTTAAGCCCTCCTCTTTCATAAACATTAAACCTCCATATGCCCTGGCTGGGATTGTCAAAGCGTACAAGAATAAGCTGCTCTCCGCTTTGGATTTCAACCATCTGATAGTCTACATATATTACCGTCGCTTCGAATATGAAAGAAATAACCCTATGCTCGTCTCTTCCGGCCACAATCCGCGGTATGTATTCACCCGAGGGCGATAAAATGTCAATGGAATATATGTCGGAGGGCGACCCCCAAAGCTCCATCGAAAATCCAGTTTCATTCTCTCCCACATTCAGCTCCACGGTATCGTAGCCTATGGCGGGGTTGATTCTTCCGCTGTAGTGCCTTCTTTTATTTCCTTCGTTGCCCGCAGCCACAATAATGCCTATTTGAGGGGTGTTCGAAATGTTGGACACATATGTGCTTAAGGTTCCCAGGCCGTCATGGGCTCCCTGGGAGCTGCCCAGCGCAATGCATATGACCATAGGCCGGTTAAGCCTTATCGCCAAATCATACAGATACGTAAGACCGAGAAATATATCCGTTTCCTGATAACAGATTGCGTTTTCCGGAATATAAAAAAAATCCTTCAGGTATTTCTTCGCCTGTTTAAGCTTGACAACCGCGAATTCCGCATCAGGAGCGACGCCTGCAAAGCCTGCTTCGGCCACCTCCCTGCCGCCCGCTATACCCGCAATCATTGTGCCATGTCCTATTTCGTCGGTACTGGGGACAACGGATAACGGATCTTCGCTTCTCAAAGCTTCATTAATCTGCTCCCTGACAAATTCCGTACCATATTCCATGCCTTGCGGCGGTTCACCGCCGGCTATTGTCTGGTCCCAGATTGAAACTATTCTGGTTGTTCCATCCTCATATTGAAAAATGGGATTGGTGTAATCCACTCCCGTATCAATTACGCCAATCAAAATCCCCTGTCCTCTCAGGTTGAAAACGGGAATATTCCGAAGCTGAAAGACACCGGAGGCCTCAAGGCTGGACTGGCTGATAACCCCGAAGCATGTAGGCAGTACGCCGTACCCCATTCTATAGACAATGTCCTGGGTTATCACGCTTACCGGCGCATGAACAAATGCAAGCTGAATGTCTATTATTTGCACCGTACTGTCCGGAAACTGGTCAAATACGGCCATATTTCCGTTATATTCAATTATCAAATCAGCATAGTCCTCGCTGATAATTCTGTGCCTTTCTTCAGGAGTCATATACTGCACCTCTTCTTGACGTTTATATGTCGGAAGCTTATGAAAACCTCTATATTATTATATTGGGAAAAAATAAAAGTATGAAAAAAGGCATGCCGGAAAGTCCCTGTCAGACCTTTCGGCATGCCTCTGCGAACATTAAATTTTACATGCTATGCATTAAACATTATTCTCTCACTGTTAAATGCCTTGGTTATGAGGGTTGTTATTAATAATGCCACAACCGCAAGGGAACCAACGGTTACACCGAATTCCACCATGGTCAGCTCTCCGACCAATAAATTCTGAATGGCTATTGAGCCGTTATAAATAGGTATTGCATAGTACTTGAGCGCTTTTTCACTGCCGCTGGAGAACATGGTCAATATGCTGCCCAGCATAACCAGTATGTACATCGGTGTCACATATGTGCCCGCTTCCTTCTGGTTTCTTGCATAAACCGCCACTATTGCCACCATTGCTACATACAGGTACACCAGCACAATTATCATTACAAACAACTGCAAAATCTGGACCGGTGTGAATTTTACACCCGCCATAGCTTCAGCGGTACCGCCTGCAAGCCTCTGAATGCCAATAACCACCGATACGGTATAAATTACAGATGATATGCTTGTAAGTATTCCCAGGGATACCAGCTTGCCAAATACGATTTCGCTTCTCTTAATAGGGGAAAGAAGCATGCTGGCAAGAGTGCCCCTTTCCTTTTCACCTGTTATGGAATCCAGGCCAAGCCCCATGGCCCCCTGGAACAACATGATGTTTATAAGGAACGGAAGCAGCATGGCCAGGAATTTTCCGCCCGCCTTGTTCTTATCAACAATGACTCCTGCTTCCGGATCCCGGTCGATATAAAACACCTGCAGCTGTTCTATATTGCCAAGCCTCTCCGCAAGCAGAACCTGCTGGTATGCGTACAGAACATCGGCTGTAAAATTGCCCTTGGCTGCGTTGGAGTAATCCTCCGCGGGATTATAAAACGTCCTAACCTCGGGTATGGGATCTCCGGCCTGTTTGTAATTATTGATTGTCTCCCTGAATCCCTCGTCAAAAACAACGAGCAAATCAATATCTCCCTTTAATATCCCGTCCTTAATGCCGTCCGTTGACTCATCGGCTTTCAGATATGTTATTTTGCCTTCAAAGCCAACCGCATCAATCACCCGGGAAAAATCCTCGGGAGCGTTTTGAATATATATGGTGGGGACATGGGTCTGAATATCCTTCTCCATCTTGGATATCAGGTTTCCCATGATGCTGTACATGACCATGATAAGCACACCGGGAAGAATAAACAGGTTGATAACCAGCTTTCTGTCAGTAAAAACCCTGGTCAGTTCCTTTTTAACGATGTTTTTTACGCCTCTCATTTTAATCCTCCTCCCTGCTATGCATCTTGTAAAGCTCAAAGAACGCATCCTCAAGCTCCTTCGTGCTGGTCCTCTCAAGAATCTCGGCCAGGGTGCCCTCCATGGCCAGGACGCCGCTTATTATAATTCCTATCCTGTCACACAGCTTTTCGGCTTCCGTCATTATATGGGTGGATATTATAACGGTCTTCCCCTCATCCCTTAACAACTTAAGGTAGTCAGTAACATTCCTTGCCGTAATAATATCAAGGCCGTTGGTCGGTTCGTCAAAGATTATTACATCCGGATCATGCACCAGGCTTACCGCCAAAGAAGCCTTCTGTTTCATACCGGAGGAGAGCTCTTCTATTTTCTTGTCCTGGAAATCCTTTATCCCAAAATAATCAAACAGCTTCTCCCTTCTTTCCTCGATAGCATCCTCGTCCAAACCGTGCAGCCTTCCGAAGAATCCGAACATATACCTCGGCGAAAACTGAGGATCCAGCTTGATTTCGTTTGTCAAAAAGCCTATGACCTTCCTTACATTCTGCGAATCCTTGACTGTATCAAAGCCATTTACCTTGATATCTCCCCCGGTAGGCTTAAGCAGCGACGCAACGCAGCGAAGAACGGTGGTCTTTCCGGCTCCGTTCGGACCAAGAAGCCCGTATATTTCCCCGGGCTTTGCCGTTAGGCTAAGATTGTCCACGGCTTTAACCATGTTCTTTTTCGTTTTTTTCTCCATCATCTGTTTCTTTGTCAGCTTGTAGACCTTTGTCAGTTCATTAATCTGAATCAATAATATCCACCTCACTTTTATTATCTGTTATATATTTCATAAACATTTTACATGTTTATACCGTCGGTTTCTTTAGAATTCGATTAAAATTCGGTTAATTACGCACAAGGCCTTCATCCAGAATAATTGTAAACGGCCCGTCGTTAACCAGTGAAACCTTCATCTCCGCCCCGAATATGCCGCTTTCAACCTTGCCGATCTGGGCTTTTACCTGTTCAAGGAAATACTCGTACAGTTCCTTTGCCTTGGCGGCTGATCCTGCGTTTACAAAGTCCGGCCTGTTCCCTTTCCTACAGTCGGCATATAGGGTGAACTGCGACACCACCAGGACTTCACCCTTTACATCGCCCAGGGAAAGGTTTGTTTTGCCCGCATCGTCAGCGAATATCCTAAGCTTAAGTATCTTGTCAATATAGCGGTCCGCTGTCCTTGCATCATCATCTTTTCCCACTCCAAGGAAAATAAGAAGGCCTCTTCCTATCTGTCCCGTCACCTTTCCTTCGACTTCAACCTTTGCTTCCAAAACCCGTTGAATAACCACCTTCATGACCTGCTATCCTTTCCTTTTATGTATTTGCTCCACTCCTCAACCAGCCTTTCCAATGAATACGATGCATTGGCCGGGCTTGTGGAGGGAAGATGTATTATATCCCTTTTTACAATCGGGTAAATGTATTTCTTATAAAGGCGGTATGCCGTACCGCCATTGGCACAGATTATCCGTATGTCGGCTTTCTGTAAAATAGGTGAAATGTCGTTCGGCACCACATTTTTTATGCTGCTGTCTGCCGAACCGGCAATATCGCAGCTGTAAACCACATCCCAAAGCGCTATTCCGTTTCTCAACAGAAGCTCTCTTTTTTCCTCTATGGATTTCGGACATTCTTCCCCGCATATTGCGCTGATTACTTTCCAGAACCGGTTCTGCGGATGATGGTAGAAAAAATTGCCCTCCCTGGACTTGACGGATGGAAAGGTTCCCAGTATCAATATCCGTGATTCTTCATTATATACCGGCGGAATTGTGTGTACATGCCTGTTATCCATTGATAATATCCTTTAAGAACGAAACTCCTTCCACATGCTGTCCGACATTGAAGTATTCCAGGATTGTGGCCGCTATATCGGAGAAGCTGTCCCTTGTCCCGAGGTTGTTGTTTTTTCTAATCATCCTTCCGTATGCGACCATGGGCACATACTCCCTTGAATGGTCCGTTGAAGGTGTGGAGGGATCGCATCCGTGATCCGCTGTTATAATAAGAATGTCCTCATCCCTTAATGAATTAATTATCCTGGGAAGCTGACCGTCAAAATAGCTTAAGGCCTTTGCATAACCCGATATATCGTTGCGGTGCCCGTATACCATGTCGAAATCAACCAGGTTTACAAAGCATAGGCCGCAAAAATCCCTGTGCATCCTTTCAATCAGCTTCTCTATGCCGTCGGCGTTGTTTTCGGTTCTTACCGTATCGGTAATCCCTTTGCCCGCAAATATGTCATATATCTTGCCGACTCCCAGGACATCAAATCCCGCATCCTTAAGCTGATCCAGCATGGTCAGTCCGGGAGCCAGGGAGTAATCATGCCGGTTGGCAGTCCTTGTAAAATTGGGATATGTTCCAATGAACGGCCTTGCAATGACACGGCCGACACCATGCTCTCCCTGAAGCAATTCCCTGGCGATTTCACAATACCTGTACAGCTCCTGTACGGGCACGACATCTTCATGGGCTGCTATTTGGAACACGCTGTCCGCCGAGGTATATACAATCAGCGCTCCGGTATCCATGTGCTCACGGCCATATTTTTTTATTACCTCGGTACCCGAATAAGGGAGGTTGCACAGGGTTTTTCTTCCCGTTCTTTTCTCGAATTCATTGATAATCTCCCCGGGAAAACCATTCGGATACACCGGAAACGGCCTGTCCGAAATGATTCCTGCAATCTCCCAATGGCCTGTTGTGGTGTCTTTTCCCTTTGACTTTTCCCCAAGTCTTGCAATGCTTCCGTCAAATGTACCAGTCGTATCCATATTCGGGAATTTCTCCTTTACCCCGTCAATATGAAACAGGCCTAGCCTGGCCATGTTGGGCATACTGAAATACTCGCTCTTTGATGCCGCATATAGGGTATGGCTTCCCTCATCGTTATATTCTCCGGCATCGGGAAGCTCACCGATGCCTACGCTGTCCAATACAATTAAAAAAACTCTTTTCATCTTCGTTCTCCCATGTCATAACACTGTTTATGATATCATAACTGTATTATAAGTTTTTAAAACGGTAATGTCCATTGCCATTTGCATGCGGACCGGATTAATAATCTTCAGAATTCTAAAAAGCGAATAAATAATTCTTAAGATTTGCTTAATGTCATTTTGTGTATATTGTTACTCGGTCAAACTTGTGGTATACTCCACGTATGGATGGATAGGATTTTTAAAACCGCATCAGATATTCGAAGCGAGGTATGGGCATGAAATTAAAAAACACGGCGAAGCAATTACTGAAGCAGTACAGGCACGGGGTAATCCTTGTGTATTTCTTTTTTTACATGATATGGTTCACATATCTGGAGCGCACCGTAACGACGAAATTTACCCCCGTACATTCAAAGCTGGACGACTACATACCATTTATGGAGATATTTATAATTCCATATTTGCTGTGGTTTATATACATTTTCATAACAGTTGCGTATTTCTTCTTTACCTCGAAAGAGGATTTCTACAGGTGCTGCGCATTCCTTTTCATAGGAATGACTATTTGCCTTACCATATACACCATATGGCCGAACGGGCATTATCTGCGGGTGGATCTTGACACCCTGGGAAGGAGCAATATCTTCACCCGCATGCTGTCATTGATATATGGGATCGATACGGCAACCAACGTCTGTCCCAGCATCCATGTGTATAATTCCATCGGAGCCATGATTGCCATTAGAAAAAGTGTCCGGCTGAAGGATATTAAGTGGCTCCAGGTATCCGTCTTTATATTGACGGTACTAATCAGCATGTCCACGGTATTTTTAAAACAGCATTCCATCCTGGACGTGTTCGGAGCAATTGCATTAAGCCTGGTAATGTATCCCATTGCTTACAAGCCGGTTTTTGGCAAGGCGGCAAAGAAAGCGGACCAGGAATTATCCAAGGTATGATTAATGCTTGAATATATTTGCGAGGGCTTGTAATATCGAAGAGGGATATATATGCCCCCTCACATACGGTTATCTGAACAAAAGGCACAGCAAGTATGTCTTATATGGACCAAAGTCCGTAACAATCATGCATACTGTGCCTTTAATTCATCTAAACGTGCATTACAGGGGCATATTTATCCCTCTCCGATATAACAGCCCTTATGCAATTTTTTGAAATCCCCTTAAACAATTATTATTGCTTAATTGAATCCGTAAATTCTCCTTGCGATATTATAGCCCACCTCGATTACCCTGCGGCCGAATTTCCCAGGCATGTTCATGGACCGGCCGAGTATGTTGGACCTGATTTGCTTATAAAGCCATCTGTTGTATGTCTTTAGGTCGTTCCACAACTCGTCCTTCTTGGCCAGGCTTTCCTCACTGCCTTCCTTGATTAAAAATACGGTACAGATAACCATCATCATTGACAGGTATTTTATCATGTAGTTTCTGAGCTTTTTACATTTTATCTGCATCAGGTTATGAGATTCTATCATCAGCTTTGTGACCCTGATCTGCTGGTCTATCCGGCTTATCATGACCCTCTCGTTGACCGACTGGTCAGCCCTTCCTATGAAATACCTGTACAGGTTCACGTCCATATAATAGAGCGTCCTGACATAGGGAAGCGGCTGATACACGAATAAATTGTCAACATAAAACGTATGCTTCGGCAGCTTTAGTCCGCAATCCTTAAGCAGCTTCGTACGGTATATGGCGGAATGCATTAGTATATTCTGGCTTTGCCTGAAATGCATTATATCATCCCAGGTAAATATCTGGTTCTTCGGCAGTGCCCAGTTATAATTTATGACCTTCTTTTTCTTTGCCCCTGTTTTCTCATATACATAATTCGTAAGGAACAAATCCGGGCTGCGGCCGTCGGCAATCAGCTCCTTCAATTTGTTAAGCACTTCTTCAAGAGCCCTTTCATTTACCCAATCGTCACTGTCGACAACCTTGAAATAAAGCCCTGTAGCATTGGCAAGGCCTGTATTTACAGCTTCTCCGTGCCCGCCGTTTTCCTGGCTGATAACCTTTATGATATCGGGATATTTATCCCTGTATTTTAGAGCAATTTTTTCCGTGTCATCAGTGGACCCGTCATTAACAATGATGATTTCCATATTTTCGCCGCCGGACAACAGGGTTTCTATCGCGCGCCTCATGTAAGCGGCCGAATTATAGCAGGGAACCGCTACCGATAAAAGCTTCACGTCCATCACTCATTTCTATACGAGATTCTCGGGATTCAGGCATTCCAGTTCTTTTACGACAAATCTTCCGTCCTTACGGATGAGCACATCATCAAAATAGATTTCTCCCCCGCCGTACTCCGGAGTCTGTATGCATACCAGGTCCCAGTGAATTGCGGAGTGGTTGCCGTTAGGAGCTTCATCTTCATAACAGTTGCCCGGTGTGAAATGGAACGAACCCATGATCTTTTCATCAAAGAGGGTGTCCTTCATAGGCTTGAGAATATACGGGTTTACACCCAATGAAAACTCACCTATATACCTGGCGCCTTCATCGGTATTCAAGACCTCATTGATTCTTACCGTATCATTTGCCGTTGCTTCAACAATTTTTCCGTTCTCAAAACGGAAACAAATATTTTCATAGGTGAACCCTTGGTATACGGAAGGGGTGTTGTAGGTCAGGATTCCGTTTACGCTTTCCCTTACAGGTGCGGTATAAACCTCGCCGTCAGGAATGTTCCTTTCTCCTGCGCAGGGAACGGCAGGTATGTTCTTTATTGAAAATGTCAGATCGGTTCCCGGTCCCACGATACGCACCTTGTCGGTACGGTTCATATAGTCGACCAGGTTCTTCATTGCCTCGTTCATCTTGGCGTAATCCAGGTTGCAGACATTGAAATAGAAGTCCTCGAATGCCTCCTGGCTCATGTTTGCGAGCTGGGCCATGGATGCATTGGGATAACGGAGTACGACCCACCTGGTTTTTTTAACGCGTATATTATGATGAACCGGTGTCTGGTAGTAGGTTTCATATATTTTCATTTTATCCGCAGGTACATCCGCATTCTCGGAAACGTTGTCTGAGCCCCTGATGCCCACATAGCAATCCATCTGCTCCATCATGGCGGCATCGGTCTTAGCCTGCAGGGCCATTTGCTCCTCCGTGCAGTTCAGCAGTATTTCCCTTAATAACCTGGGGTTGGTATAGCTTACAAAGGGCACTCCTCCCGCATTGTAAACCTCCTTGACCACCTGTCTTGCCAAATCCTCAGTGGCTTGTCCTATGTGATGCACATATACCTTGTCGCCTTTCTTTACAGCCATTGAATAATTAACAAGATTTTTTGCAAGTTTTTTAATTCTTTCATCCATATTCTTTTTCTCCTTTTTGCTTTTATTTATTGTGATAGATAGGAAATAAACATATTTCCTGCCTTTTCAAACAATTCCGCGCCATCCTGTAAGCCAAGCTTTACCGTCTTTCCTTGGCTGGGGTCCATTATATATATATTATAGGCATCATACCCATATATCAATACCGCTTCGTTATATCCGGTCAGGGCAATCACCGGCCTTCCCTTGGACACATAATATAATGCCTCGTCCAGGGAAGTGCCTGTAAGGCGTATGGGCTCGACTTCAAGATACCTGTCCAGTATCTCAATAACAGACATTCCGTTTAAGTCCATCCGCTCATTATTTATGCTGTCCCCGGCATAATCGGCCAGCATCCTGATGCATTCCTCAATCGGGTTACGCGAATCGGAAGGTTTGATATTCTCAAAATACGTTATTATATTCCTGGTAGCTTTGACGCCTCGCTCCCATACAATCCTTTTCGAACCGCTGATTACCACGCCAACACCTTCATTCGCTTTTGCTATGGCTTCGGAAGCCTCTTTATATGCTCCCTCCAGTTCGCCATGGATAAATGTATAATATACGCCGCTTACAGACGGACCGCTTTCATCCGCCGCATATTTCATATCCTTTGGCAGGCGGAGCGTAGGATCTGTTGTAATAACCGTATTCACCGTATATGATACTTCGGGTACCTCATTCATTTTGAACCAAGACGGAAGCTCCAAGTAATACTCGGTCAAAGCATCCTCGGTAATCCTTGTTGTCAGGTTAAGGTACGGCTTTATCTCTATACTCTGATTCATGATGTAGTCGCTGCCGGCCCCAATGAATACATTCCTTCCATCCACATTTTCCCTGGCAGCCAGGAATAATTCGATCATATTGTTCTTTACTTCAATTCCGGTTATATAATAACCATTCTTGCTGTACGGCTTTAGGACTTCCCGTTTTGTTGTCGCTATTTCAATCCTGTCCATGGGTACGACAGTAGTTCCGTCCGTCATCACGGTTATATTCTCATCACGGACGTAACCGTATATAAGATTGGAATTTATCTTGTCCAGCAGCAGTATTTTATATCCCTGTCCGGCATTGATGGTCTGTACATCTCCTGTCTCCACATCCATAATCTTTATGCTGTTTGCCTTTTTAGGATCCGAGTTTTCCTGCCATGCCACATATCCTTCGTCATAAAAGGTAACAACATCATCCTTCTCAATATTGTCCGCAAGTACCACAAGCTTTCCGGTTATTAAATCGTAAGCGTATATACTGTTATATATGTGGAAATAAAAGATGTCAAGAGAATTTACATACGCAAATTCCCCGATGCTTTCTTTCAGGGTCTGATAAGGTTCATCAAGGGGGATATAAGCCTTTTCCTCAATCCTTCCCTCCGCCTGAACATATTCATACATTACCAGGGCAACCCTGCCCTCATAATGCCCGCGGTTCATATAGCCATAAACCATAAAATAAATATTTCCTTCTGCGTCCATGTTCAGGAGCTTGATATCATGCTGGCCGTAAATGTCTCTTATATAGTCAGTATTCTCCTGTCGGAAGGAAAAAACCTTCACAATTTTATTATTCTCTAGATTGTAAAACCACAGCTCCCTGCTTCTCACAAAAGCGAATTTCTTCTTATCGGCGCTTGCAAGGCAGGGGGTGGACGGATCGTCGGTTATACCCAGCTTTAACTGGCTCTTTGAGACACTGGCAAGCTGAATGTCAAAGAATGCATCCATGCGCCGCTCATAGTTCAACAGGTACATCCTGTCAGCGGAATACCTGATCCGGTAGTATTCTTTTACCTTGTAAAGCTCCGGAATCCCCGAGACATTGGCACTAACCACATAATCCAGTACAAAGGATGCCACATCCGTGTAGTTTTCCACAACGGTCGGAATCACCTCCGTAATGAACTCGGGCTTAAGGCTTCCCCAGGTAATCAGATCAAAGCTTGAATGTATATTGACATTTGCCAGGGTGGAATTGTCCTTTTTGCTGTCAGGCTCAAGATACCTTATATATTCCTCAGCCTTGGCCTTGTCCTTAATTGCCTCATGGAATCCCATCACAAAATCCAGCTTGTCCGTTAAATACGTTTTGTCCTGTTTCTTTACGCGGTGATAATAAAACATCTTGCGGCTTTCGCTGGTTATCAGGGTTATTTTTACGGCGTACTCCTTGTCTTTCTCAAGATCGGTTTCAAAATTGATCTTTGCAGTTTTGAATTCTTCCTCATCATCGAATACGCTTACCGAACCCTTTTCTATCAGATTATTGCTGACAAAATCCCTAAGCTCGAAATTAAGCTTCTTAATATCATATTCCTTCTGGTCAATCAGCACCTCATACGATGGATTCGGTCCCATGGGCAGAAGCGCCTCCCTGATCGAGTTGGCATCAAGGTTTGTGCTGTATCCGTGAAGAATATTTATGATTCTTCCTTCGGTCCTCAAGGTAACCAGGGGAAAAGTCGTATCATCCATGGTTGTGGTATTGTCTATATTAAAAACCACTTCCTTTATATCCTTGCTGAAATAATAAAGGGAAGCAGCAAATACAATAAGCAAGATTATTATGCGATATATCTGCTTTAACAAGGGGTACTCCTTCCTTCATTACAAATTGCCGCAGCGTTTATTATCATTACGCTTATCGTGATTATATCATATAAAAAATTCATTTGATAGACTTGGATTTATACTCTTTCAATTTTATTCCTTCCCGGCTGATTTCACAATCATTTTGAGACTGCATATATTGTTATAAAAAAACTTAGGAGCTCTTATCATGCAAAAATCAAATTCAATGTACAGATCAGGATATGATAAATTAAGAGGTTCTCAAATATACAGGGACAGAACCTCCTCTCCGGGCACTGGTATGCCCATGGATATACCCACTCCCCCTGCTGCCGGCACGCCCACGGACAGAACTTCCCCTCCCGCTGCCGGTACGCCCATGGACAGAACATCTCCTCCTTCCACAGGCTTGCCTATGGACAGAACCACTCCTCCCGGCACTGGTACTCCCATGGACAGAACCATTCCTCCTGCTGAGGGTACTCCTGCTGACAGGACCACTCCTCCGTCCACCGGTACTCCCATGGACAGAACCACCCCTCCCGGCACAGGCATGCCCATGGACAGAACCGCTCCCCCTGCCGCCGGTACGCCCACGGACAGAACCGCTCCGCAGACAGGCGCTCCTTCAAACGGCGGCATGACTCCCGGAATCGGTATGCCGATGGATGGCGGCATGACTCCCGGAACAGGTATTCCGATAAACGGCGGCATGAGTCCCGGAACAGGTATGCCAATGAATGGCGGTATTAATCCTAATAACATTATAATGCCCATTAATACGCCTTATAATAATGTCCCTATGGGCATTCCGCTTTACCCTCTCTATGGCTATGATAACTGTGAGGATATGGAAAAGGATATGAATTATTTCACGCGTCTGTATCCTAACACGGCAAGACGTATACTTAATGAAGTAAATGATGAATGCGACAAGCTTGAATATGACGGAAGCGTCATGTTTGACGAATATCCTGACAGGGTGACCCTTGACCGGATTGTTGACCGGATCTATGAAAGGGTCAAAGATATGGAAGAAGCCTCAATGGCGGAAGCTAAAAATGTATATTATACTCAGCGCAGGAGGCAAAGCCTGCTGAGAGACCTGGTAAGCATCATATTACTGAATGAATTTATTAACAGGCGCAGGCGTTACCGCAGGCGCAGGCGCTGGTTTTAAAATATGATGCCTCCCAGACGGCCGTAAGACGGAAAGCCGGCTGGGAGGCTTTATATTCTTTTGCCTATTGGGCATATTCATGGGGTGTTATCTTGGTGAACTTGTCACCCAGGTTCGCCTTGAAAAAGGCGACTATGTCCTCATGCATTTTTTCGCTGATATTATGCCCGATTCCCTTGTATATGTGGTATTGGTAATTGTCATTGTACCCCAAGTCGTCCATTATCTGGATTTTCCTGTTCCATTTATATGGCTGGGTTTCATCCTTAAACAGCTTGCGGATTGCCTTTACATATTCCTCACCGTTTTTATCCCAGTCCTCGGTATAGTCGTTGCCGTCCTGGTCACCCCTGTAAATATACTTGGCTATTTTATTATATTCTTTCGCATTAAACTTAATGCCGAACAGCGATTTCATATCGGCTGTTCCAAGGGGATAGTTCAGTTTTATACCATTGTACTCACTGGCAGGAAATATGGTTGAGGAACTGGATGCCACTGCTTTCACCCATTCCGGATGAAGGAACATGAACCTGTTTACAAAATCGCCTGATGCGGAGAAGCCAACCATAAGCACTTTCTTCTCCAGCTTTATGCCCTGCTTTGAAAGCAGCTCCTTTGCATCCTCCATCATTGCAATAAGCTGCAGGTCCGGCCTTTCATAATCCACACCCTTTGCCATCATGACTTCCCTGTCCAGCGCATGCACATATACTCCCAGCCCGTCTTCAGACAATGGACGGGGGAATACCGGTATCAGCAGGGGCATTTTGAGCTCCGAAGCCACCTGATACCCTCCTGCTCCGCCGGTGGTATATCCATAATTATGCAAATGAATTAACACCGCCACTTCATGGGCTTCCATGCTGTCGGACGGAAAACCGGTGTTGTTAGGCTCCACTACCATATACTTTTTATCGGTATTGGACAATGTCCCTTTAGGCACCATAAGATAATAAGGATAATTGAAGCCTTTGTTCGGCTTGGCGGAAACCTTTATGTACGAATGCTTGTTGTTGTTTATGCTTATATAATCCTCGGCGGTTAATTCCGCTTGGTATCTTGTATTATCCTTCATAAATATTTTCAGGGTATATTTTTTTTCTCCCAACAGGTCATTTGACGGGGTGATATAAAGCTTTTCGCTCCGGAACTCGAACTTTGCGGAGATTATTCTGTTTTTCTCATCAACCAGGCTTATGCCGGTAACAGCATCCGAATCAAAGGTTTTGGGCAGCTTCAGCGAGGATTTCTGTGTCGCATAAAGGGAGCCTGTTACCGATAATTTTTTGACCTTGGACTTTCCCGAAACAACAGCGGTTGCCGCGGACAAAAGAAACACACAAATAATTAGTACGGAGATTTTGATATGTTTTTTCATGGATTATGTCCTCTTTTCCGTTATTGTTATTAATATTATAAGCCGTTTAGCTCCGGTATTTCTTCCGGATGCCAATACCATGCATCTTTCTTAGGATTCTTCAGCTTTTCAATCTTGCCGTCCTTATAATTGGCTTTGAAAAAGTCTATAGCGTCATGGAATGCTGCCGTAGGAATACCGTGGCCTATTCCCTGGTAAATGTGGAATTGAATGTTTTTGCCAAAGCCCAGTTTTTTCATTAATTCCTCTTTTTTTGCCCATATCTTCATCGGGTCTTCTGTTTTATATATGTTGTGCATGATTTCCGCGTCATAGGCATTGTAGTCCTCGGCTGTCTCAACAATTCTGTCATTTTTGTCCAGGTCTCCCGTATAGACGAATTGAACCACCTTTTTATATTCACTGAGGTTGAATTCCTCTCCCGAAATTTCCTCGATATCAGCGGTACCCAACGGGTAATACAGGATATTTCCGTCTATTTCATCCGTGGGATACATTGTGAATCCGCCATGGAATACCGCCCGTACATATTCAGGATGCAGCACCGTAAACCTGTTGGCAAACTGACCCGATGCGGAAAAGCCGGTCATAAATATTTTCTTTTCAAGCTTTATTCCGTTGCTGTCCAAAAGCTCCCGGGCATCCTCAATCATGGCTATCAGCTGAAGGTCTATCCTTTGACCGTCTCCGGAGGTTTTCTGCATAACAACCCTCGGCAGGGTATGATAGTAATTGTCCCACCAGTCGGTCAGCGGCCTGGGGAATACCGGAACCAGCATGGGCATTTTAAGAACTTCTGCTACATATCCTCCCACACTTCCACTAATCGCCGTATTATACGCGCTTTCCTGGTGAACGGCCAATACATCGCTTGGTCTTCCCGTATTATTGGTTTCAACCATTAAACGTTTATATTTGCTTTTATCCATGTCTTTCTGGATGACCAGGTAATAAGGGAAGTTGAATCCCTTTTCCGGCTTGGGAGGTATCAGGACAACCGTCCTTTTCGAAAAGTCAATGCTTTTCAGGTCATAGGCCTTTAACTTAAGCTCATATTGACCGTCATCACTTGTGAAAATCCTTAAGTAATAAGTTTTTTTGTTCTTCAGGTATTCGGACGGGGTTATTGTTATAATATTTTTGTTGACTACCGCATCAATTGGGATAAACTTGTCATTATATACCAGGGATATCCCATCGATCTGCTTTTTCTTGAAAGCATCAGGCAGCTTAACGGATGATGAACCCACCGTATTCAGGTAACTATCGGATTTGATGGTTTGAAATGAATCGGCTGCGGATGCTTTTAGATAAGAAATTGTTAAGCAGGACATGCAGGTTAAAAGAATAATAAGCATATTTCGTATGTTTTTTTTCATTTAGCTGCTCTCCTTATTGTGTCTTATTTTGTCGCAGTATGTCGACTTATATAACATTATATACCGAAATAGGTATCATTTGCTATCCTTTTTTTATTTTTTTGCATATAAAAACCGGCGCAAGGTTCGGGGCATGTAACCCGTAATTTGCACCGGCAAAATGCATAAACCTTATTGTAAATTTACCAGCTTTGATTGATAACCGGAGTAGCCAGGTATATCCTGGTCTTATCAGCAGCCTCATCGTATGTCATGGCTATCTGTATATTAATCCTGCATCCCACGGTTTCTATATACTCATCAATCAAACCCGTATAAGCATAAACCGTATAGCTTTCTCCCTGCCGCCAGTCAAACGCCTCTTCACCCTGCAGCTCCCTAATAAGGAATTGCGCCATGTCTTTCCGTGCATCCCAGGACATAAGGCCGTCAATCACGCCCTCGTATAAAACACTGACCTGCCTGTTTTTTGCACCTACATCATCCAATGCCTTTTCAATCAGCCTTCGGTACCTGTCAATGCTTTTGATTGACTCCCTAATCCTCAGCCTCACAATAATATAGTGCTCCACCTTGATTGTCGAATCCTCTTCCAGATGCGTACTTACAAGCTTAAGCTCCGTCTCCGCCCTTTTCGCCTGCTTATGATATGCATATTCCGTCCGTTTTTCTTCCCGGACAATATCAATGTCGGAGCTTATTTTGAGCCCGATTGCATTTGCTATATGGTATATGATATCCTTTTTTTCCGTTTCGCTTAAATAATCGCTTTTGTGCCGGGCGACAACCTCAAGGCTGCACTCCATATCCTCTGTATTTGCCTTCACAAATGCTTCGGTGATTCCGAGGTTCCTGAAAAAGACTCTGTTCATTGCTATCTGTGTAATGACGGCTATCCAAAGAACCGATGCTATATATAATGTGACTTTTGTTTTCTTTATGGTAAGTACACGCTGCATGCTTTCAATAAAATGGCCAAAAAGTTCCAGGGTCTCCACCTCCATATAAAACCTGCCATGCAACGTTAGTATTCCCATAAATCATATAAAATATACTTTGACGCTGTTTATTCCTCTTCCAGCATCTGAATCCTTCTTTTATGCCTTTCTTCCTCCGAAAACCTTGAATTCAAAAATGTGTCCACTATTTTAACGGCCAATCCGGGACCTACCACCCTTGCGCCCAGGGCCAAAACATTGGCATTATTGTGTTCTCTTGTGGCCTCGGCGCTGAAGCAGTCATGACAAAGGGCCGCACGGATTCCTTTCATCTTGTTGGCCGCAATTGACACTCCTATACCCGTTCCGCATATCAGGATTCCCAGGTCGCATTCCTTCTTCTGAATTGCCCTTCCCACTGCCTTGGCATATATGGGATAATCGCTGGTCTTGAGCTTGCCGCATCCGAAATCCTTATATTCGATATTATTCTTCTCCAGATACTTGATTATCTCCAATTTCAACTCATATCCTGTGTGGTCGTTTCCAATTGCTACTACCATGTCATCATCTCCCGTGTAATTTGATTTTATTATTATGCTCCATTATCCTCCATTATTTTATAAACAGTCTTTTTTACCAGCCTGGCAAGCTCTATGTAGCATTCCTCATAGTCAACCAGCGAGCCGCCGTAAGGATCAACCACATCACCCTGCTCTCCGACGTATTCCTTTAATGTATATACATTCAGTGCATTCGGATAGGTGTTTATTATTTTTCTTTTATGTGCCTCCGTCATGGTCAGTATTAATGTGTTTTCATCAATTTCCGATTCCTTAAGACCTTTTGAAACATGGTTTTTTATCTCCAGGTCATGTTTCTTCAACACCACTTCGGCCTTGGGGTTAATCGGTTCCCCGAATAAAACCACCAGGCCCCTTGAAGACACCTTTATATTGCTTTCCTTGTCGAGATTCCTGTATATTGCTTCCGCCATGGGGCTTCTGCACGTGTTGCCGGTACATACGAAAATCAATTTATTGTATCTTGCCATATGCAATCCTCCATAAAAGAATCAGTCCACCCTTACCACTCTGTAGCCGGCCGCTTTAAGCAGCCTGTTCATGATAGCCTGTCCCAGGTTGCCGCCGAAAAAGCTTTCTGAAAAAATATATTCCGCATGCATCTCGTCAAAATCACGCAAAACGGCGTATAAACCCGCTGCTATGGAATCCTCGTCCTCTCTTTTTCCCACAGATTTGACCTCCCCGTACTTATACAGGTCTTTTGTCTCCTCCGTGGCAATTACTCCCACCCTTTTGCCTGCCCGGATAAACTCCTCGGCTTTTTTATTAATCTCCTCCACCACCCGCCGCATATCACCTTCATATAAGGTCAGGTTTCCCTCCGGGGCGTAATGGCGGTATTTCATACCCGGCGCCTTGGGTCTGATGCTGTCATCCGGATGCTTTCCAAGCACAGCCTCATCATATTCAACCTTTCCTATGACATTCTCCAGCATTGTCTTGGTAATGCAGCCCGGTCTCAATATTACGGGTTTGTCGGGTGTCAAATCAATAATTGTGGATTCCAGGCCAAGAGTTGTCTTGCCCCCGTCAATTATCATGTCAACCTTGCCGTCCAAATCGTCAATTACGTGTTCGGCTCTGGTAGGGCTTGGCTTACCGGATATATTTGCGCTTGGAGCGGCAATAAATCCACCCGAACACCTTATAATATCCCTTGCTGTTCTGTCTGCCGGAAGCCTTATGGCAACCGTGTCAAGTCCTCCCGTTGTACTCAGCGGAACGATATCCTTCTTGGCCAGTATCATTGTCAAAGGCCCAGGCCAAAAAACCTCTGCCAGCTTGTATGCCTTATCGGTTATGTCTTTTGAAATATACTCAATATGATTTGGATCCGCTATATGGACTATCAGGGGATTATCCGAAGGCCTTCCCTTTGCCTCATATATTTTCCTCGAAGCTTCGGGATTAAGCGCATCAGCTCCCAATCCGTAAACCGTTTCAGTGGGAAAAGCAACCAGGCCGCCCGATTTTATAATTTTTGCGGCCATTTCCAGTTCTTCATCGCTTAACCTGCCGTTTTTCGCATGTATAATAATTGTTTTCATCCTGAATGTATTCTCCTTTTAGCATGCCCAAAAAAACCGGACATGCGGGCTTATAAACTACTTTCCCATATTAGTATGTCGGATATGTGAGATTATATCACTTTAATTCATACTAATCCACTGCATAATGCCAAGATGAATAGCCCATGCCATTTTCTCCTGGTATTCCTCGTCCAGCAAAAGCTCAGCTTCCCTATGATTGCTGAGATAACCGCATTCCACTATTACCAGCGGGCAGGTCGTATGCTTAAGCAAATAGTAACTGGTGTTGGATTTTGCCTTCCTCCGGTTGCCGTCATCTATGGTTTCAATAAGCTGCTTCTGCAGGATTTCGGCAAGCTTTCTGCCCTGCTCGGATTGGCTGTGATAGAAGACCTGGGCGCCCTTAACACCCGACTGGCTGAAGCTGTTTTGATGTATGCTGACCGCGAATAAAGCCCCGCTGGAATTGATAATATCTATCCTTTTGTCTAAATCGGACTTCTTCTTATTGGAATCATTTTCAGAGTATAAACCCGTATCTTCCGTTCTGGTCATTATTACCCTGACATCATTCTGCTCGAGAAGGTTCTTCAGCTTCAGGGCAATGGCAAGATTAATGTCCTTTTCCAGCGCTCCGTTAACGCCTACTTTTCCGGGATCCCTTCCCCCATGCCCCGGATCGATTACCACGGTTGGCATGTCCTTTTTTGCTTCTGCTCCGCCGCCTGCCAGCAGGCTTTTCATTGCATCTATGGATTTATCGGAGACAAGCACTCTTGCCGCCGCGATAAAAATTAAAAACAGGATGCTGAAATATCTTCGTTTCATATATCTTGCTTCCCATACCGGTTTCCATATATCCTATGAACAGATATTGCATCCTATTCTTACACAGTATATTAAAATCATGGGGTTACTGCTTTCTTTCAGTTCAGGTAGCGGATTATGACGTTCCATACCTCTTCTTTTTCAAGCCCCAGCTTCCATGCCCCTACACCCGCCACACCGGCTTCATAGATAACCTTCATTTTCTCTTCTATGGAACGGGCATCCTCCAGCCATATTTTATACAAGGCCCCATCCTTTTCAAATTCACCGTAATATGATCCGTAAGCTTCGCTCCACTTCGGTTCAATCCCGTTGTTTGTAAATACCTGGCTTGCCGGCGTCATGGCAAGGCTTTCGCTCGAAACCTCGTTATCCGGCGTTTCCTTCCACAGTCGTGAGTAGAACGGTATGGCGATGATTGTCTTTTCCTTTGGAACCTCCTCCAGGGTGTTTCGTACAGCGTCCCTGACAAATCCTATGGAAGCCACCGGTCCTGCGACATCGGAACCGGAATGGTACTCATCGTATGCCATGACAATAACATAGTCGATAATCTCTCCCTGTTCCTTCCTGTCATAATATTTATTATATGGAGCCGGGACATAGTTATCCACGGACAATACAATGCCGTTATTCCTGCATTTAACGGAAAGCTCACGCAAAAACTGGATGAAATGCTCTCCTGCCTTTGAAGGTATGTTTTCAAAATCTATGTTTATTCCGTTCAGCTTGTTTTCTATGGCCGCTTCAATCAGGCTGTTGGACAGGTTCTCCCTCCGTGATGTGCGGGACAAAAGCTCATACATATCAACCTCTGAGTTAAAATCATCTACCAAGGCCCAGACTTCAAGACCCAGTTCCTTAGCCTTGTCCACATATTCCCTGCTTGCCAGGGATGTTATTGATCCGGATACGTCTTTTACACTGAACCAGGTCGGTGATACAACATTAACCCCCTTGGTCTGCTTTATAAGCTCTTCCAGCTTTTCACCGGTATCCTTGCTGAATACCTGGTGGAATACCAGGTTGATTTTTTCCGGCCTGGTCTGGGCCGTATACACGGGTGGTACGAATGAGCCTTGAACCTCCTTGTAGTAAGATTGCTTCACATGCTTTTCCTTTACATAACCAACGATGCCGTCCTTTGTCATGACCTTTGCAAAGCCCTTTTTCGGGGCTTCGTCCCTGGTCAGATACATAAGCTCTTCTCCAATCGGAAGCTGCGCAAGAACAGGGCTCTTAATGTCTGCATCCAATCTAAGCTGGGTTGCTTTTTCAACCTCGGTAAACAGATACTCTCCCCATTTATACTCAATAACCACGCGGCTGGGTTCCACATGGAATGTATATCTTAAATCGGAATACTTTTGTACGAAATCCAGGGCAATATAAACCTTATCCCCATAAATTTTCACGATTGGGTATTCCGAAACGGTTTCGGTTTTTATCATGCTTTTTGTTATGGAGTATTTGTTGGTTACGGCTTCCGCCTGAATGATTTCCGTAGGGGTTGTGTATACCAGTACATTCTCGTTTTGATCCCAGTAAAATCTATGATTAAACTCCCGTATTACCGTTTCATAATCTATATATACGTTCCCGTCCGCGATAATACCAGGCTTGTCATATATCTCATCCTGCAGGATAATCAATACCTCGCCGTCATCCACCTTGTAATAGTCGGTCAGAAGCATAACCTCATTGCCCGGTGTTAACTTCTTTACAACGTAAATCCCTATTGCCACGGCAAGGATTATAACTGCAGCCGAAATACCGGCAATTGCAATCTTGGCTTTTTTATCCATGGTTCCTCCGTTGAATTATGCGTAGGATTATATGCATCATAAACAAGCTTTTGCTGTTTTATCTCCGCTTATCGTGAACATTATACCATTTTTTCATGTAATCGTCATTACCTATTTTCGACGGTTTTCGTTGCGGAGCAAAAGGTTCGGCGCCTTAAGAAAGGCCTTAAGGCGCCTCGCAAGCATCCCTTATATCGGCCCGTCCTTAAGAATGCCGGATTTGGCTGCATACCTGCAGCAGCATGGTACAGAGGGGTTTAGGTCCGTTTATTATGGCGGCAATCTTAAAAGGAAGGGGCTCGTTCGTCTTCAGCTTCATACTCTGATTATTGCCGTTTTTTTATGTTATTAGAATCCTGTAAGTCCACGGAGGTGTCTGAAATGTTTTGTCCAAAACCGGATAAGGAGATTAAAATGTGATATGTTATGCTTATCCCCGACTCTTAATAACATGTAAAAGCATCATGGTTCCGAGATGATTCCTTTAACCGAACAAGAAATTGAACAGCTTGAAGGTTTCTTCAGATATTGATGTGGGATCGGGTTCATATGGAAGCCTGTAAATGCTTCTTTTTGCCATGTTGGCCAGCCTGTTGACCGTTTTCCGCCCAGCTAAGGGAATCAGGAATATCCACTCCTTGTTTCCTGTTATGTTTTCCGCCGCCTCAAGGAACGACAGCATTCTACCCTGATTCCACACCGCACCGTCTGCGACGACGATTTTATAGGTACAGCGTATAAACTCATTCATATGGGCTGCGCAATCAGTACCAAAGTCCAGGATAAAGCAATCATAATCACCGCTTAAAATTCCGGGAATTCGGCCGCAATCCGCCTGCTTGTAAAATGTAACCTTTCCAAGGCTGAATGACACTTCATCTTCCCTGTCCCATTCATAAGCACTCTGCAGCCTTGAAAAATCCGTATGGTTGTTGCATTCAAGAAAAGCCGTTCTCATTCTTTTCTCCGAACCGAAGTAACCGGCCAGAAGCATTCCGGTATAGGTTACACCGCAGCCCCGGTTAATACCCGCAAGCCCGATTGTTACCTTGCCGGTATGATTACCAACTGCTGACAGCCTTTTAAAAAGCATGGGTTTTCTTTTCATGACCATTACTCCTTTGTCCGAAACAAAGATCGGCCAGCTCCCGGAAAAACTCCCGGCTGTTCTTATCTTTAGGCAGCACAAACGGATCGGGTTCATAGGGTATTCTCAGGCAGTTTCCTGCAGTCATGCTTTTAACAGCTCTTCTGAACTGCCTTCCGTCAACAAAATTAATCAAAAAGACAACATCTTTATATTCTGATATTAATTCCAGTGCTTCTTCGGAATAATCCAACTCCCAATCCTTTGCCCCCAGGACAAGAATTTTTACATCGGATTGCAGAAATTGATCCCTGTTTGCTATGTCCAGCTTCCCGTAATCCCTAACAACCGCTTTAAAATCCGGGACATCCGTTTCCTGCATCCTGTCCGCAGCAACCATCATAATGCCGTTCATCTTAATAATGCCATCATCATCCTCCGGTCCGAAGTATCTTCCGGCGGCACGCCGAAGGCTGCGGCTTCCGCTTTGCTCTACATACAGGCATTTCACATTCCGCTTGTTTAAGTAGCTGCAAAGCCTGAAACACATGTGGGTTGTGCCTATTCTTTGCTGTGCTCCCGCTATCCCGATTTCCACCGATGATCCTTTGTGCGGAAAGTTCCTTTCCTTTTTCATGATTGCCGATAAATGCCGTTCCAGTATCGATACGGAAGCATACCTTTGCGAAGGGTCATATCTCAGACACTTGCTTATTATCCTTTTCAGCTTTTTGCGGCAGATTATAAAATCCACATGCCCGCTTTTCTCATCCACAGTGCATAAACTTCTGCCCGTTGCCATAAAATACAGCAGTGTACCAATACCATATACATCGCTTCTCTCATCGGGACTGTCACTGCCGTACAGCTCGGGAGCAGCATAGCCGATTGTACCGTAATGCTCGGCGCATAATCCCGCTTCGTCGCGAAACATTGCGCTTCCAAAATCCACAAGCTTTAATGTGCCGTCGGATACAATAATATTGTCAGGCTTAAGGTCAAGGTATAGAACCGGCCTTTTTACACTGTGAAGATATTTGATAAGGTCACAGAGCTGAAGAGCAAAATTAACAACAGCATTACTGTCCAGGCAATTCCTCTCCTCAACATATTCCCTCAGAGTTACCCCTTCGAGATATTGTTCGACAATATAGGAACCATCTTCATCTTCTTCAATATCATAGATAATAGGTATACATGGATGCCTGAGATCTTTTAGGATCTGCGCCTCTCTAAGCTGAAGCTTGTATAAGGGATTATACCTTGAGATGTGTTTTATTGCGCGAAGTGAATTTAACTTGATATGCTCTGCGAGATATACCTTTGCCGTACCGCCCCGGCCAAGAAGCTTGATTACGCGGTATTTGCCGAACCATATTTCCTGAGGCATACTCTCCTTTCCTATCGGCAAACTATGATTAAGGATCATCATTTATAATTATAGGCATTTTATGGAATATTTACAAGATTTTTCTGGTGTTCAATATAACAAACTTTTTAACGTTTTATGTACAAAGTGACGATATAAATATTGGATATAAATGTATTTTGCGCATATTTATTCTATATAAAAATTATATCCTGCCGTATTGACTTTATTTTCTTTTTAACTTATACTTTCCTTACACCGATGGTTGATTTTAGTTGTAGCTATTAATCAGTTCCTGTTTTTGAGAAAGGGGTGTGCTCTATGAAAATAGAGAAGATAAGTGACAACCAGATCAGATGTACCTTGAACAAAAACGATTTGATAGACAGGGACTTGAAGATAAGTGAATTGGCTTATGGTACGGAGAAAGCAAGAGCATTGTTCCGTGACATGATTCAGCAGGCTTTTTATGAGTTTGGCTTTGAAGTAGATGACATCCCGTTAATGATTGAAGCTATTCCGGTATCAACCGAATGCTTGATCCTGGTTATTACGAAGGTTGAGGATCCTGACGAACTGGATACCCGCTTCTCGAAATTCTCATCCTTCAATACCCATGATTTTTCAGATAGATCGGATGATTTTGAAGCATATACAGATGAAACGGTTAATACTTTTGAGCATTTGGCTGATTTTTCAGAAGAAGTGGAGGATGGCGCAAAGGAAATAATAGCTGCTCCCGGTGCTTCTTCAGACAGTAAAAATATTGTTCATATACCGATTAATCTGACCAGGGTTTATTCATTCCGATCCCTGAGCGAGGTTACCCGATTAGCCAATGTACTGCAGGGTACCTATAGGGGCAACAACACCCTTTACAAGGATCCTGCCACATCAACTTATTATTTGGTCATTAGCATTATAAACCATACACCTGAGGAATTTAACAAGATCAGCAACATTATCTCCGAATACGGCAAGCCCGAGCGCTCAAATTACGCCACCCAGATTTACTACGACGAGCATTTCGAGGTAATTGTTAAGAATCAGGCCCTTCAGGTCCTGTCAAAAATGTAATGTATAGGTACACAGATTAAATGGTTAATATTAGCTTTATATCGGTAGAACAGGCCGGAATTAAGTCCGGCCTGTATTTTTTACCCGTCGCGATGCATAACCACCGGTAAGAAGGGACTCGGCCTTCGCAGCGGTTTGCCCAAATCCACCCGGATAAAAAGACGTATTGCATGCTTTTTGTAAAGCTTAGCAATACGTCCCAATGCCATATTATTCTCTATTTACTTATTCCCCAATCTGAGCGTTGATCCTGTCAATCAGCTCATCAGGATCCACTCCATGCACGAAAGCGGCCTCTTCAAGAGTCTCGGCCTGTGCGGAAGGGCATCCCAGGCAGTGCATGCCTATATCAAGCAGTATAGGAATAATATTCTGATCTATGGCAATCGCCTGCGCAATTGTCATATCCTTGGTTATCGCAGCCATATTAATACCTCCTTAGGTTAAATTCTGGTCTGTTAACTTAATAATAAAAATGAGACCTGAAACGCCTCTGGTATAATGGAAATTGCCAAACACACATTACCTCCCAGAAAGGAGCGTTCAAGTCTCATGACTATTATACCATCAAAC
>Ga0134097_1000052_pt1 | contig 134182 bp, 115 predicted proteins | sample 8_3taG_FD_94450 | JGI IMG/M metagenome (GOLD analysis project Ga0134097, IMG submission 94450) | Switchgrass degrading microbial communities from high solid loading bioreactors in New Hampshire, USA - 8_30_10_142_A2 metaG | ecosystem: Engineered > Bioreactor > Semi-continuous > Anaerobic >... | reverse complement strand
TTGTCATTCAGGATGGTGACCGACAGACAGACACCCGGGCCGACAGTAGTTTCTTTATAAGGTTTTTGGGTGGGATAAAAATCGTTCATGCATCCAACATTGGCATAGGTGAACTTGATGGTCTTGGATTGACCTTCGGCATAAGTGATGGAATCACCACGCTGCCTGATGGTGTGACGATTGGTATCGGTATAGTGGTTGTGTCCCCATAAGAACACAATGTCGAGATCGTCGCCATATTTGTTCATGGTATCGATCATCTTGTCGGCATTTTGTATGTTGCGCCATGACCAGTTGTAGGCACGGTGCAGAGGCCAATGGGTCTGGATGAAGATTACCTTACCCGAGCCGACCTTGCTGGCCAGATAGGTATCAAGTGCCTGAATGTCAGCCTCGTAGAATATCTCCTTATCAACACCGCTGGTGTTGCCCTGAGCACCGATATGGAATATTTCATAATCGTCGCCAACATAGCTGACACCAACGCGATCAAATCCAAATATACGTTTGAAATCTGCTTCGCTTATGCCGCCGTTAACTTCTTTATCGTGGTTTCCTGTCGTAAAGACATATGCGGCGTCAGGATAAGTTGTGGAGAGTACATCAACCAGTATTGAATATACATTCTCCCAGTTAACCATGTATGCCATGTCGTCATAGATATAATCGCCGCCGAAGGAAATTACCTCCGGATTGAAGTTTTCAGCCTTCAGAAGAGGCAAAATAGCGCGGAGGTTGGTGAAGTTAGGAATGCTGCCGTTAAGGTCCGAGTGTAAGTCGGACATAAAGAGCAACTGGTGGAGGATCTCAGAATCACCCGGTTCTTCACCCGGTTCTCCAGGCTCACCGGGTTCGCTGGACTCAGTTACCTTGTAGAGTTGTACCGGATAGTTCGCCAGTGAGGATGCCATACTTGACTGTGGAACGCCAGGACAATCAAATCCGGCTGCAGCACCCCGCAGGAAAAATACATAGTCACTGGAGTTAGAGCTGAACAGGAACATGCTCTTGATAGTTCCGTCCTCGCTTATGTCTTCAAAAGCCCAGTAGCAATAATGAGGTTTTGACGCAACGTTCGAAGCATCATATGTTGATGTATTCAAAGGAGCAACACCAGAGCTGCCGCTGGATGCTCGAGAAAGGAATTTGCTATCACCGTTGGTAATAAAGAAACCGGTAGTATAGGGGCCTGCCAGGGCCGAAGTCCCTTCAGCGAAGTCCCAAATCATGTCATCGGTAACTTCTGAGATTATCTTTCCGTCGGCTACGGTGACGGGGGTAGAAGCCAACGAAACGCCTCCATAGGCTGTGGAGACATTGGCAACTTTATTCGTCAACGCGTAACCATTGGAGACTATTATGTACTTCCCGCCGACTTCAACAGTGCTGGACAGTTCGTAAGTAGTAACAGCCGCAGGAGGAGGATCAATGGGACCCGGATCGCTTACTGTAACCTTGTAGAGCTGTACAGTATAGTTGGCGAGGGAAGATGCCATATTCGACTGTGAAACACCAGGGGAATCGAATCCGGCTGCAGCGCCACGTAGGAAGAATACATAGTCACTTGAGTTGGAGCTGAACAGGAACATACTCTTGATGGTTCCATCTGCGCTTACGTCCTCAAAGGCCCAGTAGCAATAATGGGGTTTTGACTCAACGTTGGTAGCGTCATAAGTTGAGGTATTCAAAGGCGCAACCCCTGAGTTGCCGCTGGAGGCACGGGAAAGGAACTTGCTGTCCCCATTGGTAATAAAGAAACCGGTAGTATAGGGGCCGGCCAGGGCCGAAGTCCCCTCAGCGAAGTCCCAGATCATGTCATCAGTAACTTCTGAGGTTATCTTTCCGTCGGCTACGGTGACGGGGGTAGAAGCCAACGATACGCCGCCATAGGCAGTGGATACATTGGCAACTTTATTCGTCAGAGCGTAACCATTGGAAACTATTATGTACTTCTCGCCCGCTTCAACGGTGGTGGCCAGTTCATAGGTGACCTCCGCCAATTCTGATGCAGAAACTGCGGGAACAAATGCGAACATCTGGAAGATCATCATGATGCAACATATGATAGCCAGACTTCTTGATGCTTTCTTCAATTTGCTCACCCTTTCTTAGTATATAGTGTTGCCATAAAACAGCTGATAATTTATCCGCTGTTTTTAACATAGCCCAAGTCACATACAAAACAACAATAAAAGCCCAGGCAAACAGCATTACAATGCCATTTCACAGGACTATTATTAAACATACCGACCAGTATATAATTGGAAATCAAAAAGGAAATCAGTAAGAATACCATGAATAATAAAGGAAATATAAGTATTTTTTCTCCGGTTTCAATCTTACATATCAAATTCATCCGGAACTCCGCCTTTAACAATAATGTCAGTTATAACAGCAACATGAGCAGCTAAATAAAATAGTATATGTAAACCAGAATTATTGAATAATTGGCCCAACTGCCGCTAAAAATGGCATATTTGCTGGTTTAGAGTAATAAAATATCATACTGTGGAGATGCATACAATGATTTAAAATGCTATTTTTCTGTCTTTTCGTAAGGTTGATTACTCTTTTATCCAGTGCAGACATTATTTATGGAGCAATTAAAGAAAAAACATTTAGTTCCGACGTAGATAAAAATAGATTTTGGAAAAATATGTTGAAATATATGAGAATTTAGGGAATTATGAACTTTGTACAAGAATGGTATTACAGTATGTTACAACTTAAAAAATATATTTTTTTAGGCACTTGGGGCAAATCCCTCAAGTGCCTTTCTTACAATCTATATTTCATTATCTGTATCTATATTGAACTTTTGCTCTGTTTCCGATTGCATTTCAGATTTAGTATCCGGTATAACTGGATCTTCGGAATCTGATTGATCTGATTTTTCAGTTTCTGAATCATTATTAATTTCCAATATAGATTCGCTGTCAACATGCTGACCTTCTTCGGGTTGGTCTTGCAGACCAGGATAAGTTTCCTCGCCGGTCTCCTTTGATTCATCGGATACGATAATCAGTTCACCAGGTGGTGTTTCTTCAGGTATGCCTGAAAATTTTGTTACTCTTCCGGTTAATTTAGTAATTTTTGCATTTAAAGTTTTGCCTGAATCGCTTCCCAAAACTCTAAGCCGTGGCAACAGAAAAGGATGAGCTTCTTTTGACGCTATTCCATATTTGGTTGTGACCGCAAAAATATATTCCTGGTTGATTAACTCATCAACTAATCGTTGCGAATACTTTCCGTTGGTATAACAAAAAACTTTTACCTCTTTACCTATGATGTTTTCAATTCGTGTTCTTGATTTTGATAATTCTTCAGCTATATCTTCCTTTGAATCGGCATAGAGATAATATGAATGCCTGGCGCTGTGATTCTGTATATCTATTACGCCGCTGGAAGACATTTCCTTTAACTGGCCTTCAGTCAAATAATTGCTTCGTCCGATAGCATCGGTAATGACAAAAATACAGGCTTTTAAACCATACTTTTTTAATATTGGATATCCGATAGTATAGTTGGATTCATAACCATCGTCGAAAGTAATAATGAGTGGATTTTCAGCCAAAGGTAAGCCATTCATATAATGATTATATAAATCACTGAAAGTAATGGTGTTATAACCGTGGGCTTTAAGATAGTACATCTGGTCATCAAATACTTCAGCTGACACATTCAGGCTGTCACCGGGCGCATTGCCTTCCAATAAATTATGATACATTAAGATCGGCACCTTAATACCCTTCTCTTGACTTACATACCAGCCTGTTAATTGCGAAATCTTAGGCTGAGGTTCAGGATTGACTGCAGATGAAGTATGTTCCTCATCTGTTTCATTCTCCTCAGACAGGGTTTCAATTATTATAGGCTCAGGAGAGTCCGAAGATATGATCGGCGATGGGGAAGGAGCAGGTAAAATAGTTTCCGGGACAATAGAAATATATTCTTCCTGATAGCTGGAGTTTTCCTTATCAGTAAAAGCTATTGCTGTTGAATCGTATTTATTGCTGCCACCTGCACAAAGCAATACGATAAATATTGAGTACAAAAATAGTAAAATAAATCTATTCATAATATGCTCCAAGCTATCTGGATAAAATGCCCATAAATATTATATATCAAATAAGTATTGTTTTAAACAAAATGATTTCCGTTTTTAAATAAAGTCTGGAAATTGCAAATCATAACTGATAATATTCTGTCATCAGGATTTGTTACCCGATTTTATAAAATATACGGAGAGCTAAATATGGAATTGTTGTCAAAAATCGCTAAACCGAGACCGACAGGAACTGTTCAAAACCGGGAAATTACAGACTTCATTGAAGTATATCTGAAAAACTTGGGGTATAGAACAAATAAAATACCTTTCAGCTGTAAAGTATGGAAATCGAAAGAATCATTTTTAAAGTTTGACCAAAATCAACTTGCATTGCATGTCAGCCCTTATTCGGAACCGTTTTTAGGCACAAGAAAATCTGTTGTAGTAAGGAATATGGAAGAACTTGAAGCGGCAGTTTGTGAAGACAGGATATTATTCCTGACTGAGGATCTAACGCAGGAACCATTACAACCAAAAGATTATCCATTTTATTATCCGGATGAGCATAAGGCAATTATTGATTGCCTGGAAGCAAAGAATCCTAGCGCAGTTATAGCCGTTACCGGCGAAACTGTTATGAGCGGTCTTAAACCATTTCCCCTAATTGAAGACGGTAATTTTCATATCCCGATAGCAAGCCTTGATAAAGATTCTTTTGCAGTGATAAAAGATAAAATTTCAGAAAAAGAAACGGAGGTATCAATTGTTTCACACAATGATACTGCAACAGCATATCAGCTGATTGCATCAAAAAGAGTTGCTGATTCAAAAGGCACGATTGTTATTTGTGCCCATATGGACAGCAAGTACAATACCAACGGTGCGTTGGATAATGCATCCGGAGTTGCCGCAATGCTTTATGCTGCAGGAAACATAGAAAATGGCAGTTACGACATAGATATTGTTCCTTTTAACTCTGAAGAATATTATGACCCGCAAGGCGAACTTATTTATTTGGAAGAACTTAAGAAAAGCGGAAAAGAAGTTTCACTTCTGATAAATATAGACACAATAGCACATGTGGGTTCTAAAGTGGCAGTCGCAACATTTAATCTTAATGAAGAGGAGCAAAAGGAGTTAGAAACCACGATGCACAGCTGTACCGGCATTATCGGCGGTCAGCCCTGGTATTCCGGGGATCATTCGGTTTTCGCCTTTGGCGGAACAAAATGCATATTAGTTTATGCATCAGATTTATTTGAAGGATGCTTATCCTATACACATTGTCCGAAAGATACGATGGATCTGATCGATGAAGAGTTGATCAAGAATGCAGCCGAGTTTATTTGTAAAGTTGTGAATAGATATAAATAAACAGTAGTATATAAAATTTCTCAGGGTTCAACATATTTTACAACATATTTAATGTTAAATACAGGAGGAAAAAAAGATGAAGGAAGTTTATGAATTCTTAAAAAAATGCGGAACATATTATTTGGCTACTGTAGAAGGAGATCAGCCAAGAGTAAGGCCATTTGGTACAGTGGATATCTTTGAAGGCAAACTATATATCCAGACAGGCAAGGTAAAAAATGTTTCCAAACAGTTACAGGCAAATCCAAAAGCTGAAATTTGCGCATATGCTGATGGAAAGTGGCTCAGAGTAACAGGCAAACTTATAAGAGACGACAGAGTAGAAGCAAAGAAGCATTTGCTTGATAATTATCCTGAACTTCAACATATGTATTCACCGGAAGATGATAATACAGAAGTCCTTTATTTTGAGGATGCCACAGCTACCTTCTATTCATTCACCGAGGCGCCGGTGGTAATAAAGTTTTAAGTAATTTTAGTTTTTTAGGACACATACTTTTAATAACTAATATAAAAATAAAGAGTTCCCATTATCACAAGTCCATGCAAAGTATAAGCGATTTGCATGGGCTTTTTTACATCCTACAACAAAAGTATGAGATTTTCAAAAAATAATATTACAAATGTAATATTATTGTCATTACATAATGCAGGTGTAAATTAGAGCCCAGTCATTTATGATTAAGAAAAAACAAAAGGAGGAAATACCGAATGAAGAAAAAGTTATTCAGTATTCTTATTTGCGTAACATTGATCGCAAGCTTACTGTTGACCGGTTGCGGACAGCCTAAACAACCAACCGGAAATCAAAACACTCCGTCTCCGTCTCCGTCTCAAACCGGAGGAACATCCAATGCAGGCCCTCTGGGAGAAAGACCGGCAGATGGCTGGACTTTTGGTTACACCTGCATGGACGGTACAAACCCATTCTTTGTTATTCTTGAAAAGACCATCCGTGAGGAAGTTGAAAAAAGAGGGGATAAGTTAATCACAACTGATCCCGCCAATGATGTTAACCGTCAGATTACACAGATAGAAGACATGATTACCCAAGGTATCGACGCTATCTTCTTGAATCCTGCTGAAGCAGAAGGTATTCTGCCCGCTCTTGATATGTTAAAAGAAGCAGGAATACCCATCCTCAACTTTGACACAGAAATAGCTGAATTATCCTATGCTTACTCTTATGTAGGTTCTGACAACTACAATGCCGGTTATGTATGCGGTCTTGATCTGGTTAAGAAAGTACCGCAAGGCGGTAAAATCATTATCCTTAACTCTCCTACAATGAACTCTATCAACGACAGAGAAAAAGGATTCAGAGATGCAATTGAAGGAAAAGGATTTGAAATCGTTGCAGAACAAGATGCAAAAGGTAATCTTGAAGTAGCAATGAAAATCGCAGAAGACCTGCTGCAGGCACACAGTGATGTAGTAGCAATCTTCGGCGGAAATGATCCTACCGCACTTGGTGCATTGGCTGCTGCAAATGCTGCAGGACTTAAAGATGTTCTCATTTACGGTGTTGACGGTTCTCCTGATATTAAAGCAGAACTCGCACGCGGAGATTCTCTGATCGAAGGTTCCGGTGCTCAGTCTCCTATTAATATCGCAAAGATTTCCGTAGAAGTTATGTACAAGTATCTTGCCGGAGAAAAGGTAGACAGCAGATATCCTGTTGAAACATTCCTGATTACATCCGAAAATGTAAAAGAATACGGAACAGATTCTTGGCAATAATATCATAAGAAGGGTTGTTGCAAAACGTACTACATATTTTAAATCTATGGGCGTTTTGCAACGCCCTGTTTTTTAAAAGTCGGAGGAAAGCGGGTGATTGGGTGGCTACAAATGTTTTATTACAGATGAAAAATATACATAAAACTTTTCCTGGTGTTTACGCACTGAAGTCTGTTGACTTTGAGTTAAGAGCCGGAGAAGTTCATGCGATTCTTGGTGAAAACGGAGCCGGTAAATCAACACTTATCAAAGTATTGGGTGGAATCTATACAGCCGATCAGGGAGAAATATATATTGAGGGAAAGAAAGCCGAAATCAAAGATGTTAAAGACGCACAGAAAAACGGGATTTCGATTATCCACCAGGAACTGGTTTTGGTCCCTTACATGACTGTTGCTGAAAATATCTTTCTCGGAAGAGAACCGATGAAAGGTAAATTCGTAAATGCTTCAAAAATGTATGAAGAAGCCCAGCAATTAATAGACAGCTATGGTATCAACATTGACGCAAAATCATTGGTCAGAAATCTGACTATTGCACAGCAGCAGATGGTTGAAATAATAAAAGCCATCTCATATAATTCGAAAATACTTGTTATGGATGAACCAACCTCTTCGATTTCAGAGAAGGAAGTTAAGTTCCTGTTCGAAACAATGCGGAATTTAACTGCAAAAGGGGTAGGAATTATCTATATTTCACATAGAATGAGCGAACTGGCTGAAATATGTGACAGGGTAACTGTCATGCGTGACGGTACTTACATCGGTACAAAAGTTGTTAAGGAAACCACCAATGACGAACTGATTTCAATGATGGTAGGCCGTGAGCTTAAGAACTATTATACAAGAGACTTCCAGAAAGACGGGGAAGTTATATTAAAATGTGAAAATATTACAGACCATAAAATGGTCAAAAGCGCAAGTTTTGAAGTAAAAAAAGGGGAAATAGTGGGGTTCGCCGGTCTTGTAGGCGCTGGAAGAAGCGAAGTTATGAAATGCATCTTCGGTTTGACAAAAGAATACTCCGGAGATATTTATATCGAAGGCAAAAAAGTAGTGATCAAATCCCCTTCTGATGCCATAAAACATGGTATTGCCCTGGTACCTGAAGACCGTAAACTGGAAGGATTATATCATATCCAAAGCGTAAGATTTAATTCGACAATCGAAGTATTGAGCGATTTTATAAGAGGTATTATAGTTAACCGTCAAAAAGAAGAAGATATAACCCAAAAATACATTGATCTGATGTCCACAAAGACACCTACAATGGAACAGGCAATAGGAAAACTTTCAGGAGGAAACCAGCAGAAAGTTATGATTGGCAGATGGTTAGCTACCTCTCCGAAAATATTGATATTGGATGAGCCGACAAGAGGCGTAGATGTAGGCGCAAAATCAGAAATATATGCGATTATGAATGAACTGGCAAAATCGGGCATGTCAATTATCATGATTTCTTCTGAAATGCCCGAGCTTATTAATATGAGTGACCGGATCTATGTTATGTGCGATGGAAGAATAACAGGCTGTCTGGCGCATGAAGAAGTTACTCAGGAAAAAATCATGAAATTGGCGGCAAAATAGTTATATATAAGGAGGAAATATAATGGACAGGGTAGCAAGCAGAAACAAAAAAAACAGTGGTACTCTTTTATTAAATGGTATTACTCAATGGTTGAAAGATAATCTGGGAATTATTATTGCCCTTGTAGTGTTATGCCTTATTTTGTCTTTAAATCCTATTACTAAAAATACGTTCTTGACTTTAAAGAATATATTCAATGTTCTAAGACAGATATCAACTAACCTTTTCCTGGCTTGCGGCATGACAATGGTTATCATATTAGGAGGAATAGATTTGTCGGTCGGATCCGTAATTGCTTTGTCAGGGTGTCTTGCCGCCGGTGCTGTTGTCCGCTATAATCTGCCGTTGGGCGTTGCATTGGTGATAGGAGTCCTTTTTGGTTTGGTTTTCGGTATTTTTAACGGATTTGTCATATCTAAAACTACAATTCCGCCGTTTATTGTCACATTGGCTACCATGAATATTGCCAAGGGATTAGCGTATGTTTACACCGGAGGTTCACCGGTAAGAGTTGTCACAAAAGAATGGCAGTTTTTGGGCGCAGGATATATTGGCTCTGTTCCTACTCCTGTAATCCTTCTTATAATCGTTTTAGTGGTAACGGCGCTGATAATGAACAAAACAAAGATGGGCCGATACATATACGCGGTCGGAGGCAACTCACAGGCTGCAGTATTTTCCGGTATTAAAGTATCAAAGGTTAAGTTTTTTGTATATGCTTATTCAGGATTAATGGCAGGACTTGCGGGAATCGTTCTGGCCTCCCGTATGTACTCCGGTCAGCCAACTGCAGGTGAAGGCGCTGAAATGGATGCAATTGCTGCTGTTGTAGTAGGCGGTACCAGCATGGCAGGTGGTTACGGAAAGATTGGTGGGACCTTGATCGGCGGTCTGATCATCGGCGTCTTGAATAACGGATTGAACCTTTTAAACGTAAACTCCTTCTGGCAATACGTAATAAAAGGTGCTGTAATATTGCTGGCTGTATTTATTGATTATATCAGACAGGAAAACAAAGACAAAATTAAGGTAGAAAAAAAATAATTTTACCTTTGCAAAAATATTAGTTTTATTATAAAATGCCCATGCAGTATAACAGGGGTATGGACATATGACGAAAGAATTTAACAAAATACTATTATTAATTATATTGTTGATATCCGTTACATCGATAATCTTTTTAGGATATATCACATTATCCTATGAGGTTAAAAAGCCTGGCAATTCACCCAGGAAATTCGGTGCTACCTACATGACGATGAATAATCCGTATTTCCCTGTATTAAACGGTGGCATTAATGAGATTGTCGAGGCTAACGGAGACTATTTGATCACCCGGGATCCTGCACAGGATCAGGAGAAACAAAACAGCCAGATTTATGATATGATTGAAGAAGGGGTAGAAGCAATATTCATTAATCCTGTTGACTGGAAAAATGTCAAACCAGCGTTGATTGCCTGCAAAGAAGCAAATATCCCGGTATTCAACGTGGATACCATGGTTTACGATATGGAATACGTAGTTTCGATCATAGCATCCGATAATTATAATGCGGGAGTCCAGTGCGCAAAGGATATGATGGCAAAATTGGACTCCGCAGATATCGTAATATTGGATCAGCCTATTATTAACTCTATAACTCAAAGGATACAAGGATTTAAAGATACAATAAAAGGAAATGACAATTACAGAGTTATAATACAGAGACCTGCCGGTGGCGAGCTTGAAATTGCTATGGAAGTAATGAATAGTATTATTGAATCCGGAGTATCCTTTGATGTGGTTATGGGCGGTAATGATCCGACAGCGCTGGGCGCAGTTGCAGCTTTGGAATCCCATCATATGACCGGGGATATTTTGATATATGGTGTGGACGGATCTCCTGACGGCAAAATGATGATCAAGGAAGGATATCTGGAAGGAACGAGCGCCCAATATCCACGTGAAATGGGAAAGATTGCCGCGGAAGTAGCTTATGCATACCTGAACGGAGAAAAAGTTGATAGACATATAGTTGTTCCGGTTAAGTTAATAACCAGGGATAATCTGCATGAATTCACAATAGACGGATGGCAGTAGGGACTTTGGCTTATGCAGGGAAAAAGATTTGTATATTTTAAAATCTTATTGACAGCGATAAATTTGATAGCAGTTATGTTTGTAACTGTTTTCATATATGTTACGATTCAAAGAATATGCAATAGTTATATTGCAAGAGAATTTATCAATACAGTTGATGCTTTGCCCTGGAAGCCGTACAGAAATATTATTATATCAGTATCCTTATTTGGTATTTTAATATTTTCTTTTATTATCCGGGAATTTATTTATCCCAATAACAGCAAGGCAGTTTATCTGTCACTGCTTATAGACTTTATTATCAGTATTATGATTATCGGCATACTGAATTTTAATTATAACGGAATACTCTTCCTGGTAATTGCCAATATCATAACATATACGAAAGGAACCAAAGGAAGATATTTATTGATGTTGATTTCCGTTATGAGTATACTTATTGCTGACTATGAAATGATTTCGATAAACTTCAGATTATATTCCATCAACGATTATATAAGCTTTTATGATTCAACCACACAACAGTATTTGTTAGGTTTTTACAATACGATAATTTCTGTAAATATATTGATTTTTATAATTTATTGCATTTATGTGATCCAAAATCAAAGGGGGACCATAGATGAAGTAAATAAACTGTATAAACAGTTAAGTAAAGCCAATGAGGATTTGCAGAAGGCAAATGAACAACTTAAGGAATATTCAAAGATTACCGAAAAAATGGGTGAAACCAAGGAAAGGAACCGTCTGGCGAGGGAAATACATGATACCATAGGGCATACTCTCACCGGAATTGCGGCGGGCATTGATGCGTGTATCACCATGGTTGAAAAAAAACCCAAAGAAACAAAGAAGCAACTTGAACTGATTTCCAGGGTAACAAGGGAAGGTATTAATGAGATACGACGGTCAGTAAATGAATTAAGACCCGATGCCCTTGAAAGGCTGAATCTCGAATCAGCCATTCACCAGATGATCATAGAAATCGAATTAATGACAAATACACATATATATTTTGAATCCGATGTCAAAAACCTGCGTTTTGCATCTGATGAAGAAGATGCAATCTACCGGGTAATACAGGAAAGTCTTACCAATGCCATCCGTCATGGCAAAGCAACTCAGATATGGGTACATATCAAAGGCGGAGAAGGCGAAATAATACTAACGGTAAAGGACAACGGAATCGGATGTAAGGAAATGAAACAGGGATTCGGCACAAAACATATCGTTGAGAGAATAAAAATGTTGAATGGAACTGTTGAGTTTGATGGTACTGATGGATTTACAGTAACCGCACGAATCCCAATCAGGTGGGGTGAAGAATATGATTAAGGTTTTAATAGCAGATGATCAGGAACTGATTCGCACAAGTCTTCAGATCGTGCTGAATAATCAGGATAATATAGAAGTTACCGATGTTGTTGCAAACGGACAGGAAGTAATGAGAAGTGTTTACAAAAATAAACCGGATGTCATCCTGATGGATATTCGCATGCCCAAAATGGACGGAGTGCAATGCACCAAGATCATAAAGGAAAACTATCCCAATATCAAAATCATTATATTGACTACATTCGACGATGACGAATATGTGTATAACGCTTTAAAGTACGGAGCCAGCGGCTATCTTCTGAAAGGCGTTTCAATCGACGATCTGGTTAAAGCTATTCATACTGTTCATAGCGGAAGAGCAATGATCAATCCTGATATTGCCACCAAGGTAGTCAGGTTATTCTCTCAGATGGCAAAAGGCAATTATACGATTGAGGTAAGTCAGAAGGAAGTTGAAGATTTAACCAGGACAGAATGGAAAATAATAGAACAGGTGGGATATGGTTTTTCCAATAAAGAAATAGCCGATACCTTGAATTTATCCGAGGGAACGGTAAGAAATTATCTCAGCACCATATTGAGCAAATTAAAATTAAGAGACAGGACCCAGCTGGCCATATGGGCAATTCAATCAGGAGTTGGCAAAATAAATATGGAGCGTTATTATGAAAAAAATTAAATACATAATAATTACAACGGCAATATTGATTTTGCTGACAGTTACGGCGGTTGCTTATATAAATAAGAGCAATAAACCCATAGTCCTTGAGTTCGGGATGTTTGCCGGCAGCAATTGGGACGTTGCAAACGCCAACAGCTATGTAATTATTGACAAGGCAATCGAGCAGTTCGAAAAAAAACATAATAATGTGAAAATCCATTATTACAGCGGAATCCTTAAAGACGATTATTCTGAATGGTTTTCCAAGCAGGTGCTGCTGGGTAATACACCTGATGTGTTCATGATACTGTCAAATGACTTTAATCAGTTTGCATCATTGGGAGTATTGAAAAACCTGGATGAATTGATAGACAATGATGCGTCATTCGATAAAAATAAATATTTCAGGACGACCCTTTTATCAGGGGAATACTACGGAACCCAATATGCGCTGCCTTATGAAACGGTCCCTAACCTGATGTTCGTAAATAAGACATTGCTGGAGAAGGAAGGAATCAATGTTCCAAGCAGCGACTGGACCTGGAATGATTTATATGACATTTGCCGGAAAGTAACGAAAGATATCAACGGAGACGGTATCTTAGACCAATTCGGCATTTATAATTACGATTGGCTGGATGCCGCGCGCACCAATGGAGCAGTCCTGTTCGACGAAAATGAGATGAAAATCGACCTTTCGGATGAAAAGGTGGTTGAGGCGGTCAAGTTTATTAAAAAGTTGTATAATCTTAACCAGGAGCAGAATGTAACGCAGGAGGACTTTGACAGTGGCAATGTAGTATTTATGCCGCTTTCTTTTGCAGAATACCGCACCTATAAGACATATCCTTACAAAATGAAGAAATACCTTAATTTCCAATGGGATTGCATAACATTTCCTGCAGGCATAGACGGAGGCAACATATCGGAAGTCAATACGCTTTTGATGGGAATAAGCAGTAAAACAGCCCACGAAGAACTTGCCTGGGAGTTTTTAAAACTTTTGACTTATGATGAAGAAATACAAATGGACATATTCAGGTATTCCCAGGGAGCATCGGTATTGAAAAATGTTACCAGCTCGCAGGAAGCTGAGCTGATTCTGCAGGAAGATATTGAAGAAAGCGAAAAAGTTATTGATAATATATTATTGAGCCATGTAATCGAAGGAGGAACAGTCGCTCCCAAAATATTGAAATATACTGAGGCTATTACAATAGCAAATGGCGGTATCCAGGAGATAATCAGGTATGATAAAAATGTCGAAAGTTCTCTGAAAATACTGGAAAGAAAAATAAATCAGTACCTGAGACAATAAGAGTACTACTAAAAAACAGACAAAGGAAGGGAATGTTTATGGGAAGGGGTATAGCAATCGCAGGCACAATAACGGTGGATTACAATAAAGTGATTGACCGTTATGTGGAAAAGGGAATGTTAAGCAACATCCTGTCTTGCACCAGGTGTGTCGGCGGATGTGTGCCCAATACCATTATCAACCTTTCAAAAATCGATCCTGCAATTCCTCTTTACGCGTATGGCGGAATAGGTAACGATGAAAACGGAAGATTCGTTTTAAATACTCTCAGACAACACGGAATCAATACCGACGGAGTTAAAGTATTTGACGGTGAATTAACTGCGTTCACCGATTGCATGACTGTTGAATCAACGGGAGAACGAACCTTCTTTTTCGCAAGAGGAGTAAATCGTAGATATTCATATGATGATATCGATTTCGAGTCTATAAATACTGATATGTTTCATATGGGATACGCCTTATTGATGGATCCTTTTGATAAAGAAGACCCGGAATACGGAACGGTGATGGCAAGGACCTTGGCTAAAGTCCAGTCAAAAGGGATTAAAACCTCCATAGATCTGGTAAGTGTAGATAATGAAAAATATTCGGAAATAGTTCAGGCTAGTTTGAAATACTGCGATTATATAATCATCAATGAGATCGAAGCGGGAAAGGTTGTTAATATCAGCCCATTTGGTCCGGACGGCAAAATCGATGAAAAACATATAAAAAGGATCTGCGAAAAATTATTATCGGTCGGAGTTAAGGAACTGGTTGTCATTCATGCCCCGCAGGGGGGATGGGCAATGTCTTCTGATATGGAATTTTTCAGTATCCCTTCACTTAAGCTTCCGCCCGGATACATAAAGGGAAGTGTAGGAGCCGGCGATGCCTTTTGCGCAGGTATGCTGTATTCCATCTACAATAAATTTTCGATCGAGGAATGCCTTAAAATAGCCTGTGCGGCTGCAGCCTGCAATTTATCGGAAGTAGACAGTATATCAGGAATGAAGAACATTGAGGAAATAAAAAAACTATATGAAAAGTATAAAGCTGAATAATAATCTGTAAAAAACAAAAAATGACCAAAACAACACATACATCATGAATTGGAGAGAATAATATGCTTGTTAACTTACAGGAAGTACTATCTTATGCTGAAAAAAATCAATGCGCTATCGGATCTTTTAATACCCCCAACTTGGAATGTATTATGGCGGTTTTGCAAAATGCCGAAAAATATCAGATTCCGGTGATAATCGCTCATGCGCAGGTCCATGAAAAAATTATGCCTTTGGAAACTATAGCCCCTGTTATGGTACTTTGCGCCCAAAGGGCAAATGTACCGGTATGCGTTCACCTGGATCATGGTGAATCGCTGGAATATATAGAAAAAGCCCTGGAACTGGGCTTTACTTCTGTTATGTATGACGGCTCCAGGCTACCATTTGAGAAAAATGTAGAAAATACTCTGATAGCAGTTAAGATGGCAAAAAAATATGGGGCAGGAGTCGAAGCTGAAATCGGAGTAATGGGAAGCAGCCTTGAAAGCACTGAAGGGACCAAAGGTGAAAAAGGGATATATACCGATCCTGAAGTTGCCGGAAAATTTGTGAAAATGACCAAAGTGGATGCGCTTGCCGCTTCTTTTGGAACGGTACACGGCATTTATGCTGAAAAACCAAGATTGGATTTTCAAAGAATCGAAGATATTAAAGAAATAACCAAAACTCCATTGGTCATGCACGGCGGATCGGGCTTAAGCAGGGAAGATTACACATCGGCAATAGCAAAAGGAATCCGCAAAATAAACTATTATACTTATATGTCCAGAGAAGCTGTATTTGCGGCAAAAGAACTTATAAACAGGCAGGAAAGCATACTGTTCCACGATATAGCACTTGCCGCTGTAAAAGCTATGAAGGAAGATTCGGAAAAAGCAATGAAAGTATTTTATAAAATACCTTAAATCATTGTAAATCAGGAACCTTTAATATATTCTGGTATAAAGGAACATATTTGATTTGGAAAAGGGGAGTTGCAAATGAAACGTTCAGAGATCAACAAAATTATTCAGGACGGAATCGAGTTTTTTAAAGCGCATAAATTTATATTACCGCCATTTGCTTACTGGACACCGGAAGAATGGAAATCCAAAGGGAAAGAATATGACGAGATTAGGGATAATCACCTGGGATGGGATATTACCGATTTCGGAAGCGGAGATTTCTATAATAGAGGTTTATTTCTTTTTACCATAAGGAACGGTAATGTAAATATACCTAAGTATAAAAAGACATATGCCGAAAAAATCATGATCGTAGGAGAAAATCAGATCACTCCATACCATTTCCACTGGAAGAAGACAGAAGATATAATCAACCGCGGCGGTGGAAACCTTATGATAAAATTATATAACTCCACAAGCGAAGGAGGCCTTGCAGATACTCCCGTAACTGTTTACAGCGACGGAAGGGAATATGAAGTACCGGCCGGAACAACAATCAGATTGCAGCCGGGAGAAAGTATTACCCTGTATCCGGGCCAATACCATTCATTCTGGGGAGAAGCCGGCAAAGGCCGCGTACTTGTGGGCGAAGTTTCAGAATGCAACGATGACTACACTGATAACAGGTTCTATGAAGAAGTCGGTAGGTTCCCTGCCATAGAAGAGGATGAGCCGCCTCTGTATTATCTTGTAAATGATTATACTCCTTCTAAATAACCTCCAAAGATATAGAACAAAGAGAACCGTTCATTCAGGCGGTTTTCTTTGTTTTATATCATTATTCATCACATCTTCATACTCATATTTATATTTATTTTATCTGCTGTCATTAAAGAGCTGGAGTACTATAAACGGAGGAAAATGAACAGAAAAGATGTATGTACTCAAAAAGCGTTCATTGATTGACGGATTCGTTCCTGAGATTGATGTTCTTCTGCTGACATGTTATAATTAACAAAAAAGGGAGTGTATTGATGTCCGTAATTCTGTAAGGAATAATTAAGTTATAGCATGAGATGAGTAGTTGTCTGCTTTATTTTGTGTTGCCTGAAACTGCCTTACAGATTAAACGAACATTCACTATATAATGTATAATGGTGTAATTTGTAGCGCAGTGAGATACTGCGCTTTTTGTTTTTTCTGTAATGTAATAATTTAATGTGATAATTTGAAAGGAATGAATATTATGTTTACATTTACAGAACAGTTTATGTCAAACCATAAAAATTTAGAGTTCTTAAATTCTGCTATTATGGGTCCAAACGCTATGCGCATAGCGGAGGAGTTAGCTTCACACCTGGACATCAATAAAAACATGCGAATACTTGACCTGGGTTGCGGATGCGGTCTTTCCACCCTTATGCTTGTAAAAAAATACGGCGCTACCGTTTTCGCTGCCGATTTTTGGATTCCTCCAACTGAAAACTATGATCGTTTCAAGTCTGTCGGGATAGATGATAAAGCAGTCCCCGTTTATGTAGACGCAACCAAAGGCTTACCCTTTGCAAACGGATATTTTGATTTGTTGTTCACCGTGGACGCTTATCATTATTTTGTGATAATGAAGAAATGCTCCCGTCATTGATTCCTTATGTAAAAAAGGGAGGATATATCGCAGTGGCTATACCTGGTATAAAATACGAATTTGGAGAAAATGTTCCCGAAGAAATGAAGCCCTTCTGGATTGATGAGGTAGAAAGGACCATACACTCTCTTAACTGGTGGAAAGAGTTATGGAACAAAGCAGAGGGTATCGAAATCGTAGACGCCCGCGAAATGAACTGCTGCAAACAGGCATGGGATGAATGGCTTACCTGTCCGAATCCCTATGCCAAAGAAGATATCAAAATGATGGAGGCAGAAGGCGGAAAATACTTTAATCTACTTCAGTTGATCGCTAAAGTAATTTGAATATTTGCTGATATATTGATATATTGGAATAGTACCAATGACAGATAATGGTCAAATTAAGAAAGTGACTATGTGGCTTACATAGTCGCTTTCTTAATATGGATATAATATGGGTAGTATAATTTATACTTTTTTAAAAGGATGATATCTATGTCAAACATAGAAGAAAGAACACCAAACAGACTTATACACGAAAAATCTCCATATTTGATTCAACACGCATATAACCCGGTAGACTGGTATCCATGGGGTAAAGAAGCCTTTTTAAAAGCTAAGGTTGAAGATAAGCCAATTTTTCTCTCCATTGGCTATTCCACCTGCCACTGGTGCCATGTTATGGAGCGAGAAAGTTTTGAAGATGAGGAAGTTGCTGATTTTCTGAATCAATATTTCGTTTCGATAAAAGTCGATAGGGAAGAAAGGCCTGATATTGACACTATTTATATGAATGTGTGTCAGGCTCTTACCGGAAGCGGCGGCTGGCCTCTCACAATTATTATGACACATGATCAAAAGCCGTTTTTTGCCGGGACCTATTTCCCTAAGGATGACCGGATGGGGATGCAGGGGCTTATGACCATTCTTAAAGCTGTTGTTAATGCATGGACAAATAACAGGGAGAAACTTTTAGAGTCCGGCGATAAAATAACAGAATATATATCACACAAGATTGAACCGGATATGGAAAACATTCCAGAAAATATATTCGACGAGGCTTTCCATAGTTTTGAACAGTATTTTGATCCTGTATACGGCGGCTTCGGTCATGCACCCAAATTCCCTACACCGCATAATCTTATGTTTCTCTTAAGATATTGGAAAAGGACAAATAATCCTGCCGCGCTTCAGATGGTGGAAAAAACCCTTGATTCGATGTATAGAGGGGGTATATATGACCATATAGGTTTTGGATTTTGCAGGTATTCAACCGATAATAAATGGCTGGTTCCCCATTTTGAAAAAATGTTGTATGACAATGCCCTTTTAGTCATTGCTTATCTTGAAACCTATCAGGCAACAAAAAAAGAGAAGTACGGATTAATTGCCCGTGATATTTTGGAATATGTGCTCAGAGACATGACTTCACAGGAAGGTGGTTTCTATTGCGCCGAAGATGCCGATTCTGAAGGAATAGAAGGCAAGTTTTATCTTTGGGATATTGAAGAGATTTATTCGGTTCTGGGAGAAGAAGAGGGGAGAGCATTCGCCAGTTTTTATAACATAACCTCAAAAGGGAATTTCAAGGGGAAAAACATTCCTAATCTGATCAACAATAATTTGCCCTATGAGAATATAAGCGCTTTTAAAACTTCGAGGGAAAAGCTTTTCATTCATAGAGAAAAAAGAATTCATCCCCTTAAGGATGACAAGATCCTTACCTCATGGAACGGACTTATGATATCGGCATTTGCGATAGCCGGGAGGGTACTTAATGAAAATAAATACATTCAGGCAGCCATCAATGCTGTTAATTTCGTATTAAACAAATTGGTCAGGGAAGACGGAAGATTGCTTTCCAGATACCGCGACGGAGAGGCAAAACACCTTGCATATCTTGAGGATTACGCATTTTTCATATTTGGCTTGATTGAACTTTATGAAACAACATATAAACCGGATTTTTTAAAAAGAGCTGTTTCACTTTCTGACGAATTATTGGAACTGTTTTGGGATGAAAAAGACGGAGGATTTTTTATATACGGGAATGACGGCGAACAATTGCTTACAAGGCCAAAGGAGGTTTATGACGGTGCCGTTCCTTCGGGTAATTCTGTTGCCGCACTGAATTTCCTGAGATTGAGCCGTCTTACGGGAAAGTTTGAGTATGAAGAAATAGCCAATCAAATATTCAGAACATTTTCCGGCAGTATCAAACTTCAACCCTTCAGTCATTCATTTTGCTTATTGGCGTTGCTTTTTAATTGTTCCGGGGGACAAGAGATAATAATATCAACCGATACAAGAGAAAACGCAAATCCTTATATTGAAATTATTAATGAAAAATTCAGTCCCTTTTCGGTTTCCATGGTTTATACCCACGGTGATGAAACTTTGGCTGAAATAGCTCCGTTTATAAAATCTTACAATACTGAGCCGGGAAAAACAGCGGTATATGTTTGTGAAAAGCATTCATGCAAAGCTCCGATAACGGATTATACAACTTTTAAAGAAGTAATGTTATAAAAGGTTATCCCTGGCTTAGAAAAAATACAGAGGCCGAGAAAGGCCTCCGTATTTTTATTGTTTAGTTATTAACTATAGATTCAATCATACCGGTGTACCGGCAGCCGTGCTTGCTGCTGTATTTTGAGCTTCCTGGGACTTTCCGAAAAGCTCTTTGAATTTCTTGCTCATTCCTTGCAGCTTTCCATACAAATCATAGCTGGGTTCAGCACCGTAAGCCACCTTGAGATAATTGGTCATCATATAGATCATAATGATCGAGTCAAGTATAGCCCATTTCAAAACAAGTACAAACGCAACAGTAAGGGCCCAGGCTATCGGCATGGCAAGACCGTTCTCCAGGCTGTCGATCCCATTAAATATGCCTGCGAATACTCCGCTGAAAATCAAAAAGGAAATTATGAAGAAAACGATAAGAAACGCCAGAATCTTTCCACCGGTTTTGAGGATGGTTTTCCAGTTCTGTGCATATAACACTACGCCATCTGCCGCACTCTTCCATACATTTTGCCCCTCATTGAGGAATATGTACCCCATGATACATTCATCCAAATAATTTAAGATAATGTCTACAAACATATTGATAATTTGAGTCAGAGCTTTTACTCCGGGTACGAATTTCAATAACTCTCCAATCCCTCCGAAAACACGCTGTATTTGCTTGACGCTGCCGCTAACCAATCTGTCAACTGCAAAAAGGACATTAGATGCCACAAAGAATTTTTTTACTTTGCTGACACCGTAATTATACATATTGAATCCCTCAGGCACCCCGCCTTTTATGGCCATATCTGCAATTACGGCGACATGGGCGGCTTTGATCATATAATTTATATAATCCCTTACAAACCTATAGATAGCCCAGCCTCCGCCGCCAAATATGGCAAAGCTGACAAGAGCAAAAAAACCCTCAGGTTTAATTATACCGAGAATCCAGATCACTATGGCAGTATAAATGCAAATACCAATGAAAAATACTAAATAAGCAATTAAACGGATCAGCATAAAGGGAAACGTTTTGACAATAATTGCAGATGGCTTCATTTAGAGCGACCTCCTCGATATTATTATGGTTTGTTAACAATATATCATATATTTTCTATATATACAATAATTACTATAACTATTTATGTTGTTATTTCCTTATTATTCCTTGCAGTTTATGCTGTTGCATGATTAATTTATCTGGTGTAAGCTAAAGCTATTAAATCATAAACGCAAAAACACCTTGCCTCGGAGGATCAAATGAAAAAACTTTTAACTCCTGACATTTATATAGATTCGATTTTTGACATAACGCCGGAAATGCTGAAAAATAAAGGAATATACGGACTTATACTTGATATCGATAATACCCTGGTTGCCACCTATATAAAGAAAGCGGACGAAAAGGCTGCAAACTTTATAAAATCACTTAAAGAAAACGGAATAAAAGCCGTTATTGTTTCCAACGGAAAAAAGAAACGTGTAGAACTTTTCTGCAAGCCGTTGGGGATAGAGTTTATGTATAAGGCTCATAAGCCTTTGGGAGGTGCCTTAAAAAAAGCTATTGAAATGATGGGACTTCCATATGATAAAGTCGCTATCCTGGGTGATCAGTTGTTTACAGATGTATTGGGCGGGAATTTGATTGGCATTCATACAATACTTGTAAAACCCATGGACCCGGACGAACCATTATTTATAAAAATCAAGCGTATTTTTGAAAAGCCTTTCTTAAAAAAAATCGAATAAAATGATATATTTTAGTAAAGTATGGTATATTTTTTTTGACGATTATGCTAAAATTTTGTTATAACCATACAGGAGGGCTATTTGTATGCATCAAATGAAAAACTATATGGAAGAAATCGTTTTAAGTGCTATGGATGATATTTTGAGAGATATCAATGTCTGCACTTGTGAACGTTGCAGATATGATATTGCTGCAAAAGCCTTGAATGATTTACCTCCTCAGTATATCGTCACAAAGAAAGGCGAGATTTACTCAAAAATAAACAATCTGAAAGCTCAATTTGAAGTAGATGTTATTTCTGCAATAACCAAGGCGGCGATTCTTGTCAAAAGAAATCCAAAACATGATAACAAAGATATTTTTGATTGATCAGCCTGTTCTGTTTAGGAAATAAAAATCAAATACTTGCCAATTAAACCGCCCGTATGCTATAATATTACGGGTGTTTTTTAATACACACGTTATCAGATTTACAAAGGTGTGCACATTATTTTTTTTGTGTCCTTTGTAAAGAAGAAGATAACGGAGGAAATAACAAGGAGGATTATTTTATGTCAGTAATTTCAATGAAACAACTGCTGGAAGCAGGCGTACACTTCGGTCACCAAACAAGAAGATGGAATCCCAAGATGGCGGAATACATCTTCACAGAGAGAAATGGTATCTATATCATTGATCTTCAGAAAACAGTAAAGAAAATCGACGAAGCATATTTCTTCATCAGGGATCTTGCTATGGAAGGCGGCAATATTCTTTTTGTCGGAACCAAAAAGCAAGCTCAGGACGCAATTAAAGAAGAAGCAGAACGTTGCGGACAATTCTATGTAAACAACAGATGGTTAGGCGGTATGCTGACAAACTTCAAGACCATCCGTAAGAGTATCGATAGGCTTCTTGAACTCAAGAAGATGGAATCTGAAGGTGTTTTTGATGTTCTTCCCAAGAAAGAAGTCAGTAAGTTAAGACTTGAAATGGAAAAATTGGAGAAGAATCTCGGCGGTATAGTCGGTATGAAAAAACTGCCGGTTGCGATATTTGTCGTTGATCCCAAGAAGGAAAGAAATGCTATCCTGGAAGCAAGGATATTGGGTATTCCTATTGTAGCAATAGTCGATACAAACTGTGACCCCGATGAAGTTGATTATGTTATCCCGGGTAATGATGACGCTATCAGAGCTGTCAAGCTCATCAGCGCAAAAATTGCCGATGCTATTATTGAAGCTAAGCAGGGCGAGATGGGTTCAGCTGCAGTAGAAACAGCTGCCGATGAAGACTCTGAAATCGACCTCGAAAATATACCTGTAGAAAACGCAGATGAAAAACCTGATTCAGAAGAAATATCTGAAGAAGCAGAAAACTAATAATAGTACTTAACATGGTTTAGGAGGATAATATAATGGAAATTAGTGCTAGTATGGTAAAGGATTTACGTGAACGTACCGGTGCCGGTATGATGGATTGCAAAAAGGCTCTTATTGAGACTAACGGTGATATGGAAAAAGCAATCGAGTATCTCCGCGAAAAAGGTATAGCAAAAGCTGCCAAAAAAGCAGGAAGACTTGCTTCTGAAGGTATTGTCGACGCATACATTCACGGCGGCGGCCGCATAGGTGTTTTGGTAGAGGTTAATATTGAAACTGACTTTGCAGCAAAGAATGAAGAATTCCGTTCATTCGTAAAGGATATCGCAATGCAGATAGCAGCTATGAATCCTACCTACGTTAAGAGAGAAGACGTGCCTGCAGATGTTATAGAAAAAGAAAAAGAAATACTGAAGGCTCAGGCTATTAACGAAGGTAAGCCTGCCCATATCGCTGAAAAAATGGTAACCGGCAGAATAGAAAAGTTCTTTAATGATGTTTGTCTGCTGGAGCAGCCATTTATTAAAGACAATGATAAGACCGTTCAACAGGTTCTTCAGGAAAAAATCGCTACTATTGGTGAAAACATCAATATCAGAAGATTTGTTCGCTTTGAAATGGGCGAGGGCTTAGAGAAAAAAGAAGATAATTTTGCGGAAGAAGTAATGAAACAAATCAAGTAAGTAATAAAAAGGAGGAGGTATAATGATTTAACCGTCATATACCTTCTTTTTTTATCAGGGCAGTCTTAAACTCAGTATTTTTTAATAAATAATATCGATATTATTGGAGGATTTATGGCGTTAAAGTTTAAGCGAATTATGCTGAAAATTAGCGGCGAAGCATTATCCAGCTCAAATTGTTTTGGTATTGACTCAACCATCCTGAACAATATTAGTGAAAAAATTAAAACTGCATGGGAAATGGGGGTTGAGATAGGCATAGTCGTTGGTGGGGGAAACTTTTGGCGCGGAAGAAGCAGCAAGGGTATGGACAGAACTACGGCGGACCACATGGGAATGCTGGCAACCGTTATGAATTCATTAGCCTTACAGGACGCTCTGGAATCCAGGGGAGTTCCCACCAGGGTTCAAACTGCTCTTGACATGCCAAGAATTGCTGAGCCGTATATCAGGCGGAGAGCAGTCAGACATCTTGAGAAAAAAAGGGTTGTTATATTTGCCTGCGGGACCGGAAATCCATATTTTTCAACTGATACCGCAGCAGTTTTAAGAGCTGCTGAAATAGACGCCGATGTCATTCTGTTGGCTAAAAACGTTGACGGCGTATATGACAGTGATCCAAAACTTAATCCGAATGCTAAAAAATATGATACTATAACTTTTTTTGAAGTATTGCAGCGTCAATTGGGGGTTATGGATTCAACAGCAACATCTCTTTGCATGGATAATAATATCCCATTGCATGTATTCAGTATTAATGAGCCTGAAAACATTTTAAAAGTTTTAAACGGCGATAAAGTTGGTACATTTGTTGCTAAGGAGGTCTAATGATATGGTTAAGAATTATGATGAATTTACCAGAAAGATGGAAAAATCCATCAACTTCTTAAAAGAAGAATTGGCAACTATTCGGGCTGGCAGAGCAAATCCTCGTCTTTTGGACAAGATTTCTGTTAATTATTATGGAACAGCTACGCCTATATCTCAATTAGCCAATATCCAGGTGCCTGAAGCCAGACAGATCACTATTCAGCCCTGGGACGGCAATATACTTAATGATATTGTAAAAGCTATACAAATGTCCGATCTCGGAATAAACCCCAATAATGACGGTAAGGTAATACGTCTGGTATTTCCTCCGCTTACCGAAGAAAGAAGAATAGAACTGACCAAGGAAGTAAAAAAACTTGGAGAAAGCAATAAAGTTGCAATAAGACAGATTCGTCGTGATGCGGTAGAGAGCTTCAAAAAGAAGGAGAAAGCAAAGGAAATCACCGAAGACGATCTTAAGATTGCAGAAAAAGATATCCAAAAGTTTACCGATGAATATATAGAAAAGGTTGATAAAATAGTCGAAGCGAAAATTAAGGAAATAATGGAAGTATAGTATAATAATTAAGGACTAATCGGATCAACGTTTAGTCCTTATTGTATGGTTATATTAGAATATTATTACATATATACGTAATGTTGTGTTTACATCGTGATATGAGGGATTAAATATGTGCGGCAGGTTTTATATTCCGGAAAAGGACATTGATGATTTTGCAGGCCTGGTTAATAAAATAGAAAAAGAATTATTAAAGAAAGCAGGAGAGATATTTCCGGGTGATTACGCTCCGATAATCACGCCGAGACAAAATGTCGATACAGATGCGGATTTTTTGTCAAACGGTATCGGTTATCCTGTTCATGTCGTAAAATGGGGATTTCCAGTTAATAAGGGAAAACCTTTAATAAACGCCCGGAGTGAAACAGTCAGGGAAAAGCCTATGTTTAAGCTTCCTTTTGCAAAAAGACGCTGTTTAATCCCGGCAAGAGGTTTTTTTGAATGGAAAGATGCTGAAAACAGTAAAAAACGGATCAAGCATTATATTTCTTTTACTGATCTAAGCATGATTTATTTGGCGGGTATCTACTGGTTTTTCAAGGATAATAACGGCGTATTAAGTCCATATTTTACCATACTTACAACTGAAGCAAATGAAGATATAAAAATGATCCATAATCGAATGCCGGTTATTATAAAAGATGAATATAAAGAAATATGGTTAAGCGAGAATACTGAAAATGATAAAATCGACGCATTGTTGAAGCCCATTGACAATGGCTTGCTTAAAATACAGGTTTCAGATTAAATATTAAATCAGATTATTTATCATTTAATTTCAGTCAAAAACAGAGCTAAAAAGAGTTGATGCGCTTTAAAACTATCCCGATCAGTTTAGGAGATTCTTTAGCGTTTAAAATTGTCTATGTTGTTGTGATGCATCATGGAGTGTAATGCAGCAACATAATTATTATAGTTAAAAGAGAAGAAGCCTTAAAATAAGCTGGTTTTCCAAAGAGTAATGCTAAATAATAAATCTTACATTAGACAAAATAAAAATTTTGTTTAATAAGGAAGAAGTGTGGTATAATATTTAGTAAGAATTGCTTGTGAGGTGCTTAAAATGGCTCTTGATTTTAATGATATGCCGGACATTGCTATTGAGTTTTTAAACTACATGCTGACTGTAAGAAATATTTCAAAAAAGACCGTTTCCGAATATCATTATGATTTACGAACCTTTATGCGTTATATTAAAGTCACAAAACATAACGCTGATGAAAATAAATTCAGAGAACTGCCTGTTAACGACATAACTCTGGATGATATCAAAAAAATCGATTTAACCGATCTATATAGCTTTTTAGCTTATACAAGCCGTGAACTTAACAATACGGCCGTTACAAGAGCCCGTAAAGTTGCATGTCTCAGATCCTTCTATAAATATTTACATACCAAGGTTAAGCTTATAGATTACAATCCTGCCGCAGAACTGGATTCTCCGAAGACTGTCAAAAGGCTTCCAAAATATTTAAGCCTGGAAGAAAGCGTTAACCTGCTTCAAAATGTCAACGGAAAGAAAAATGTCGCCCGTGATTATGCCATATTGGTATTGTTTATGAACTGCGGTCTGCGATTATCTGAACTTGTGGGAATAAATGTAAACAGTATCCGCGGCGATACGCTTACAGTAATTGGCAAAGGCAACAAAGAACGTACCGTTTATTTAAATAAAGCCTGCCAGGATGCCATAGCGGCTTATATGGTTGAGCGGGCCAAACTCAAAGGAATCAAAGATCCGAAAGCTCTGTTCTTAAGCGAACGCAAAGTTCGTATAAGTCCAAAAACCGTTCAGTATTTGGTGAAAAAGTATATTCAGGCTGCCGGATTGGATCCGGATAAATACTCACCTCATAAACTTCGACATACTGCGGCAACGTTGATGTATAAACACGGAAATGTTGATATACGTGCTCTGCAAGCCATTTTGGGCCATGAAAGCATTGCTACGACGGAAATCTATACTCATATAGATGACCAGAAATTAAGGGATGCTGTTAACAGCAATCCCCTCTCCTCTGTTTCTCTCAATAACAAAAAGAATAAAAATACTGACTGATCTCAATGAAAAACTTGTAGGTATCCCTAATAAATCCTGAATATTACCATTAGGACGGTACTTTATGATTTTTATATTATCATTTTGGATCAAACTGTACCAGAAGTACCGTCCCTAAAATCATATAGGCAGTTTCAGGTTATTTATTCATGAATACATAATATCCTTTATATACCGAATAAATATCAACTTTGCTGGCTACCTCAAACGGAGCGTGCATGGACAGGATGGGAACTCCAACATCAATAACGTCTACGCCAAGATTGGCGATCATCATTGCGATAGTTCCCCCACCTCCTTTATCTACAGCTCCCAGTTCGGTTATATGCCAGGGTATATTATTCTCGTTAAAGAGTCTTCTGATTTCACCCAAATACTCTGCGCTGGCATCGCTGGCTCCCGATTTTCCTCTTGAACCGCTATATTTCATTATTGCGATTCCTTTGCCTAAATAACCTGCATTCAGCTTATCGTGCGTTCCTTCATAATTCGGATCCAGCGCTGCATTCACATCTGCCGAAAGCATTTTTGATCTGTTCAGGCAAGCCCTTACAAGCCGGTCAGTATAACCGGAATCAGAAGTCAAGGCGCATAAATCGGCAATAAAGTTTTCCAACGCTCTTGATTCGGCGCCGGTATTGCCTACACTGCCTATTTCTTCTTTGTCGGTAAGGAAACAAATTGCTGTATATTCGGGTTTCTTAGTCTCCAAAATCGATATAAGAGCCGGATAAGCACAAATTCTGTCATCATGAGCATAAGCGCCTATCATACTCCTGTCGATGCCGACATCCCTGGCCTTAAATGCAGGGACCACCTGGAGTTCGGATGATATAAGATCTTCTTCAACGATCCCGTATTTCTCATGCAGGAGATTAAGAATATTGCTCTTGAAACGCTCCTTATTCTCTTTATCAGGAACAGGCTCAGAGCCAATCAAAACATTCATATTCTCGCCTTTGAAAGCTTCGGTTACCTTCTTCTCCATTTGGTCCTTGGCAAGATGGGGCAATAAGTCTGTAATAGTAAATACAGGATCGTTTTCGTCTTCTCCTATATTGACTTCAACGCTGGTTCCATCGGCTTTGACGATGATTCCGTGCAAAGCAAGAGGTATGGCAAGCCACTGGTATTTTTTTATCCCGCCGTAATAATGGGTTTTAAAAAAAACCATATCAGTGGATTCATATAAAGGATTCTGTTTGATATCAATTCGAGGAGAATCCACATGAGCGCCTACTATTCTCGTACCTTCCTTCAGAGGTTTTTTCCCTATTACTGCAAGGATCATTAATCTCTCTTTAATAACACGATATACCTTGTCGCCGGGCTTCAGCTTGATGTCATCGACTTCGTCAAGGTTTATGAAATCATTTTGCCTGGCTAGAGTAACGCTTTCTTTGATAAATTCCCGCTCGGTTTTTGCCTTATTCATGAAGGATTTATAATCTTCACAAAAAGACATTATACTGTCTCGATTAAAATTAGGATTATCCCACGCATTTATTGCTTTATAATTCAGCTCCTTTGAACCTGTTCTTTCAGCCGGTTTATTATCCTCTTTTAAAGAAGGCTGCGCCTTTCTTGGTCTACCGCGTCCCCTTTTTACTTCCTGAACGGTTTTTACTTCCTGAAGGATTGGGGTATCGGCTGCCACGGTGTTTTTCTTTGGTCTGCCTCTCCTTCTTTTTTCACCGGTCATTTCTGACATATTAAAGCTCCTTTCGGTGTATTGTAATATAAGTATTATATCACTGTTTTTCATAAAAAAATCCAATTGCCAATAAAAATATTATACTTTCTCAATAAGAATAAAAGCCCCAATTAGGGCTTTTAAAACCTGGTTCAGTTTGGAGACAGAAAGCTGCCATCTTATGCGTCAGCTAGGGATATTTGCATGGATTTTATAAAGATCCTATATTTTCACTTCGCTATCCTCGGCAGGCATACTGCGCTCCTATAACAGTGGGGATGCTGCGTTAGTTCAGGATTACATTTTTGTTCATTCGGCTGTGGATCCATCAAATTCTTTACAGAATGATGCAGATAAGGCCACCGCTTCCTTCATTTATTATTTTTTGCAATGTCTCCTGAAGTTTCAACTGAGCGTCCTCAGGCATTTTATAAAGCTTATTCTGGAGACCCTCCGTGATCAGCTCATGGAGCGATTTACCGAAAATATTAGATTCCCATAGCTTCTCAGGCTTACCTTCAAATTCTTTTAACAGATAATTTACCAGTTCCTCGGATTGCTTTTCGGACCCTACCAAAGGCGCAATTTCCGTCTCAATATCAGCTCTTATCATATGTATAGACGGAGCGCTGGCTCTAAGTTTTATTCCGAACCGGCTTCCCTGTCTTACAATTTCCGGAGGCTCCAGCGTTAATTCTTCAAGCTTAGGAGTTACAACACCGTAGCCTTTTTTTCTAACCTCCGCCAAAGCGTCTTCAACCTTAAGATATTCATTCCTAATTTCTGACAGCTCTTTAAGCACTGCGAACAACCGCTGTTCTCCGTCAATTTCAAGTCCTGTTTCCTCTCTGACGATACGATAGAATAAGCCATCTGCAGGTTTTATGTCTATTGTCAACTCACCTGTTCCCATCCGTATATCATTAAGAGTGGCCTTACTTAAAAACTCATATGAACTAAGCCTGTTTGCAGCATCATAAGTTGATTTTATAGTAGTTCCGTCGGTAAAGGAATCATTTATGGCATTAAATACTTCTTTTCTTAACCAGTGCTCGTTGTCAAGAGACAGTATCCATTCAGGAAGATTGAAACAAATTTCGCTTACAGGGAAGTCCATCAAAATACCGTTCATAATCTTGTTGATAGACTGGACATTAAGATTTAAACAGTCTATCGGCAAAACAGTCTTAGAATACTTTTCACTTAGCTCTTTGACCAATTCTTTGGTTTCCGGCGCATCAGGCACTGCAGTATTGAGAATTATAACAAATGGCTTGCCGGTAGCTTTAAGCTCCCTGATTACATTTTCTTCAGCTTCCTGATAATCATTTCTCGTAAACTGAGTAAATGAACCGTCAGCTGTAATCATTACCCCTATGGTTGAATGATCTTTGATTACCTTTCTGGTACCTATGGCAGCAGCCTCTTCAAAAGGAATCTCATAATCGGACCATGGGGTTTTTACCATTCTGGGTATTTCATCCTCCATATGTCCTATCGCATTCTTGACCATAAAACCAACACAGTCAACCAATCTGACATTTAAACTGATATTGTCATCCATTGTGATAGTGACCGCTTCATTAGGGACAAATTTTGGCTCCGTAGTCATTATCATTCGTCCTGATGCGCTCTGAGGCGTTTCATCAATTGCCCGTCCTTTATCGTATGGATCCTTGATATTAGGTACAACAAGAGTTTCCATAAACTTTTTGATAAAGGTTGATTTGCCGGTTCTGACCGGACCTACGACTCCTATGTATATGTCTCCCTTTGTCCTTTCTGCAATATCATTATAAACGCTGTACAAACTTTCCACAGCCAATCCCCCTTCAGTATCAGTCGGTACATGCAATATGCATGACCAATTCGGTCAATATAAGTATATTGGACGTTTTGTAAAGATATTCAAAAAAATTAATATTTTTTGTTCCAATTGAAAAAGTTATAAAACATCAAATCTCTGAGCAGACTATTTATATACAATATTAATAATGGAGGTGCCGATTCAATATATGCAACAAATGCAGCAAAATAATCAACAAGCACAGCAAGGGCAAGCCATGCTCACAAGCAAAAATCTGACTATACTGGAAGACATGCTAAACTATGAATCCCTCAACTATAAAAAGCTGGATATGTATGCCAGGACCTGTAATGACCCCCAGCTTAAGAATGTTTGCAATAAAGCTGCTCAGCTTCATAAGCAGCATTTTGATATGCTATTCAACTATTTGAATTCTCACAATAAACCCGCACAGCAACAATAAGGAGGTAAATCAATGCAGCAACAAGTAAACCTAACCGAACAGGAAATGATGAATGATGCTTTGAGCAGTGAGAAGCAAATGATAGCCGCATATGGTACTTTTCTGGCGGAATCGACCTGTGAAAACCTGCGTCAGCAATTGTCAAAGATTATAAATGATAAGCAGCAGATACAATATGAAATATTTGATACAATGAAACAAAAAGGTTGGTATAATGTGAAGAATGCCAATTTAAACGATGTTCAGACAGCAGCCCAGAAATTTCAGAACATTCAGCAGAATATGATGCAATAATATAAGCCGGCAATAAGCCGGCTTTAATTATATAAGTATTTATTCAAATAATTATTGCAAAAATTGCGGTTATTTACGATTTTCAAACTGCAGCCTGGTCTTATCTGCACGATATTTCGTTATAATATATTCTACCGGCTGCCCGCTCTTTGAATAAAGAATATTGTGAATCCGAATGAGAGGCTGTCCTGGTTGCAACTGCAAATAAACAGCATCTTTCTGATCAGTATTTACAACATCCAGTGTACTTTTTGAACTATTGGGTATCAAAGGGTATTTTCCTCTAAGAACATCCTTATTGGACTTAATATCCTCAACAATTTCAGGAAATAAAGCCAGTGGAATATAGGAAACGCTTAACGATACAACTTCATTTCTCATTGAATTGGTATATGTAATTGCGGCAAACTCATTAGTACCTTCCTTTTTCATGCCGAATGCCTCTAAAACCTTAGGATGGTCTTGTCCTGCCACGATATCAATTGAAACTATATTTTTTTCAGATGGATCCTTGCTGTCCAGTATCGAATCAGTAAAACCGGTATAGTCTTTAATATTCACATTATTCTTTTGTGCAGCAACAAAAGTACCCTTGCCCTTCAGTTTATATAACTGACCGGCGGCGGTTAATTCATTGATTGCTTGTCTTACGGTAGGTCTGGAAATATCGTATTGATCGCAAAAGTCCTGTTCAGATGGTATTTTTTTGTCAGCCTCAAATTCTCCACTTTCGATTTTCTCGATTATTATGTTTTTTAGCTGGCAATATAATGGTACATTACTATACTTATTAATTGCAACCATAACGTATGACCTCCGGTTATTTATTAAATACAATAAGACGATATGACAATATTACATTAAAAAAAGGCAATTAGCAATAGGACTTATGATTCATTGTTATAATTTCAAGCCTTTAATTCAACATTGATTTCCTGCGCGTTATTTTTTTTCAGTAGAGGATAAACATGTTGTGTCAAGAACTCTTCAACCTGTTCCTTGCTGCGCCCGATGTAGTTTTCAGGTTTAAGAACATTATTTAACTCTTCTAAACTGATATCAAAGAGAGGATCATTGGCAATTCTCTCAAGCAGGTCATTTGATTTGCCCTCTTCTTTGACAATTCTTGAAGCTGCCATTGAATGAACTCGTATGCGTTCATGCAGTACCTGTCTGTCTCCGCCTTTCTTTACCGCTTCCATAAGAATATTCTCTGTAGCCATAAAAGGCAGTTCTTCGATGACTCTTTTTCTTATAATCATCGGGTATACAACAATACCGTCCGCAATATTATTATAGATGTTTAATATCGAATCTACGGCTAAGAATGCCTCAGGAAGACAAATTCGTTTATTGGCCGAGTCATCAAGCGTTCTTTCAAACCACTGGGTCGAAGCTGTGATTGCCGGATTAAGCGCGTTAACAATAACATATCTCGCCAAAGATGAAATTCGTTCGCTCCGCATGGGATTTCTTTTGTATGCCATTGCCGAAGAACCTATTTGATTCTTTTCGAAAGGTTCTTCCATTTCTTTAAGATTGGCCAGTAATCGCATATCGTTGCTGAATTTATAAGCGCTTTGCGCAACGGAGCTCAATACGTTCAAAATACGGGAATCCTGTTTTCTGGAATATGTTTGTCCGGATACCGGCATAACATTTGTAAACCCTAACTTTTCAGCAATAAGACTGTCAAGTTTCTTTACTTTTTCGTGATCTCCATTAAAAAGCGCTAAAAAGCTGGCCTGAGTTCCGGTCGTACCTTTGCAGCCCAGGAGTCTAAGATTGTCAATAACAAAATCAAGCTCTTCAATGTCCAACAAAAGATCCATGATCCATAAGCATGCCCTTTTACCGACAGTTACAAGCTGTGCAGGCTGATAATGAGTGTAGCCTAATGCAGGCAGGTCTTTATATTTTTCTGCAAAGCGTGAAAGTTTGGATATAACAGATAATACTTTTTGCCTGATAAGCTTTAAGCCTTCTGAATAAAGTATAATATCCGTATTATCACCAACATAACAGGAAGTGGCGCCTAAATGGATAATACCTTTTGCCTTTTCGCATTGAGCGCCATAGGCACGTACATGAGACATTACATCATGTCGTGTTTCTTTTTCAATTTGTTCAGCTAATTCGTAATTTATATCATCTCTGTGAAGTTTAAGCTCATCAATTTGTTCGTCGGTAATGCCCAGTCCAAGTTCCTTCTCTGCTTCCGCAAGTGCGATCCATAATGTTCTCCAGGTTTTAAACTTCTTATGGGGCGAAAAAATTTCCAGCATTTCTTTGCTGGCATAACGCTTACTGAATGGGCTTTCGTATATATCGCGCAACTTGGTAACCTCCGGGTACATTGTATTGTCAACATATTATGTTGACAACGTAATATGATGTTATCATAACTTATTGCTTACATAATTAATGCAATGATAATTATATATCTAAACAGGGTAAAAATCCAGACATAAATGAAAGAATATTATATGTTTTAGATTTAGTACTTATATTATTTATAATTCGCCATTTTGTTTAAAACGGCGATTATTATCCGGATATAATTTCCCAAAATCTTAGAAATACAATGTTAATATTCACTAATATAAACATAATATCCTAATTATTTTATCATTTTTTTGGTTATCCTATAAAATCCAGCAATAATTGTTGAAAAAAATATTGATTATTGCTTTATATTACCCTATGATATAATGAGCGAAATTTGGCGTTCGCATAGCAAACAAGGGAGGGACTTAAATGTCAATCACTATTCTGGTCATTATTGCTTCCATCTTGGCAATCTCTTTTGCCGCATTTAACTTTGCAACTGTGAAGAAAATGGACGAAGGAACTGACAAGATGAAAGAAATTGCCCGTGCAATTCGCATTGGTGCAAATGCTTTCATTAACTACGAATACAGGGTTCTTTATACCGTTGTTGCTGTAGTTGCTTTACTCATGGTTCTGCTTACCAGCTGGTATGCAGCCGTTTCACTTATTATTGGCTCTATTATGAGCGGAGCCGCCGGTATGGTAGGTATGAAGATCGCTACCTATGCCAATGTCCGTGTATCTAACGAAGCCCGTAAAACAAAAGATATCGGAAAAACTGTTAAAGTTGCTTTCCGGGGCGGATCCGTTATGGGACTGTGTGTAGCGGGATTTGCACTCTTCGGCTTGTTTATTGTTTATATTATTTTTGGCGTAATTATGGGCCAATTAAATAATTTGGAAACAGTAACAAACTGGCTGGGTGTCTCTTTTATACCATTTACCATGTCTCTTTCCGGTTATGCCCTAGGTTGCTCCATGGTGGCAATGTTTAACCGTGTAGGCGGCGGTATTTACACAAAAGCTGCTGATATGGGCGCTGATCTCGTAGGTAAAACAGAAGCCCATATCCCTGAAGATGACCCGCGTAACCCTGCTACAATAGCAGATAACGTAGGCGATAATGTAGGCGATGTAGCCGGACTGGGATCCGATCTTCTTGAGAGTTTTATGGGATCCATTGTATCCTGTATCATTTTGGGTTACCACATGGTTATTGCCGCACAGGCACACGGGGCTAATGTTCCTGAAAACTTGCTTTCCAAACTTATAGTGTTCCCTATGCTATTTGTATCGGGCGGTTTGATAGCCTGCTGTATAGGAATTGCATCACTTCTGTTTAAATCCAGGATGTCACATGATCCTCATAAAGATTTAAACTTTGTCACCTATGTATCCTCAGGTCTTACCATTGTAACAGGATTGATTATGGCAAGGGTACTCTTTGGTGGTTTTTCAGACCTCAGCGTTGTCAATTTCTCCGTAGGCTGGGCTTCACCCTGGATCGCAGCTGCAATTGGTGTAGCGTCCGGTGTTATTATCGGTGCTATTGCCGAGTACTATACATCAGCTGATTATAAGCCGACCAAGAACCTAGCAAGCGCATCATTGGAAGGTTCGGCACTTACAATTACCCAAGGTTTGGCTCTTGGTATGAAATCAACGATGGCTCCATGTATAGTATTAGCTGCTGGCATTATTATTTCTTATTATGTTTCCGGTATGTATGGTGTAGCTATGGCTGCTGTAGGAATGCTGTCATTTGTTGCTGCAACAGTTTCTGTAGACACCTATGGACCTATTTCAGACAATGCAGGCGGTATCTCCGAAATGTCAGGGCTGGAACCAGAAGTACGCCGCATCACCGATACATTAGACTCTGTCGGTAATACCACAGCAGCCATCGGTAAAGGCTTTGCTATCGGGTCCGGCGCTTTGGCTGCCTTATCGTTGATGATCTCATACCTCTATTCATACAATGAAATTGGTACGGATTTAATCCTGAACATAATTGATCCTATGATTCTGGCCGGTGCCATTGCTGGTGGCGCGTTACCGTTCCTCTTCTCCGGTATGCTGATCGAAGCAGTTGCAAAAGCAGCCAGAAAGATGGTTGACGAAGTACGGCGTCAGTTCAGGGAAATTAAAGGACTCCTTGAGGGTACAGCAAAACCCGATTATAAAACATGTATCGAAATTTCATCAAAGGGCGCTATCAGTGAAATGAAGGTACCTTCTCTATTGGCTATAGCTGTTCCTGTAATATGCGGATTTTTATTCGGACCTAAATTTGTGGGCGGTCTCCTTATTGGATGTACAATAAGTGCTATAATGATAGCCATCTTCACCGGTAATGCCGGCGGTGCCTGGGATAACGGGAAAAAATATATTGAGACCGGCGCGATCGAAGGGCATGGAAAAGGTTCATCTGCACATGATGCCGCTGTTGTAGGCGATACAGTCGGAGATCCTCTTAAAGATACTGTTGGACCTTGTCTGGATATATTTATCAAGATCATGTCAACCGTATCACTTGTTGCTGTAAGTATATTCAGCAAGTACAACATATTTGATTTGATCTCTAATTTATTTAAATAATAATCAATCGCAAAAAAAGAATTTATAATCTTGATTCAATCAAAACAAGCTCACCTTTTGAAGTGAGCTTGTTTTTCTTATTATTCCCAAATATATATCTTTATATATCTTAAGTATAATCTACTCGGCAAGAACTTTTTCCAATGCTGCCAACTCAACACAAACAGCTAATACTTCTATCGCTGTTCTAAGCTCTGATAGCGGAGGAAATGTGGGAGCAATTCGAATATTGCTGTCCTGTGGATCTATACCATACGGGAAAGTAGCGCCTGCACTGGTAAAAACTACCCCTGCTTCTTTGGCCAGGCTTACTGTTCTTTTTGCACAACCGTTCAATACATTTAAACTGATAAAATAACCTCCCCTTGGTTTATTCCATGATGCAATTCCTTTACCGGAAAGACGTTTATCCAGTATTTCAAGTACAGCTTCAAATTTCGGTCTTATAATTTCTGCATGTTTTTTCATATGTTCCTGCACATTTGCAGCATTCTTTAAAAAACGAGTGTGCAAAAGCATATTGATTTTATTATAACCAATCGTTTGTATAGCGATCTGCTTCTTAATATGATCGATATTCTCTTTACTTGAAGCCATAAAAGCAACGCCGGCGCCCGGAAATGTCACTTTCGAGGTAGAACCGAACATATATGTCCGGTTTGGATTTCCTGCCTTACGGCATTCTTCGATTAAGTTCAACAGTCTGTCAGGAGTATCGTAGAGATGATGAAGACCATAAGCGTTATCCCAGAATATTGTAAAGTCCGGAGCCTTTGTCTTCATATGCGCCAGTCTTCGCACTATTTCATCCGAATATGTTATCCCGGTGGGATTGCTGTACATGGGAATTGCCCACATGCCTTTAATGTTTTCATCCTGTGATACAAGATCTTCTATCATATCAATGTCAGGACCGTCATCCTTCATTGGTATAATAATCATTTCAACTCCGAAAAGCTGGGTAATGGCAAAATGCCGATCATAACCGGGACTGGGACAAAGAAATTTTATTTTTTCAAGTTTGCTCCAAGGTTTTTCAAATCCGTTCAAACCATGATTAAATGCTTTTGCCATTAAATCATACATGAGACTCAGGCTTGAATTGCCTGCGATAAAAATTTCGTCGATCTTTACATCAAATAATTCAGCGAACAATTTTTTAGTTTCCGTTATACCGTCAAGAACTCCATAGTTACGGCAATCGATGCCGTCTTCCGAATACAGATTTTGAGCGTATTTAAAAAGATCATTGGACAAGTCTAATTGTTCGGTACAAGGTTTTCCTCTCGACATATCCAGTTTTAAACCTTGTTTTTTATAGTTTTCGTATTCCTCTGCAAGTTCATTTTTTCTCTTAATTAATTCATCTCTGTTGATATTCTCAAAAGCCTGCATCATTACCCTCCATGTATATGTAATGTAATAAACATCATTTTTCATATTGTATGACATAAAAAGAGATTTTGCAAGTTTCTAATCTTAAAATTGCAAATTAAATTATTAATTAATGTATTATGATAAGCCATTTCTTTATAACATTTTGGAAATAATCCCATAATTCCATTTTTTGAGCGCTTTCTACGGTTATTAAAGAAGTTTCGGCAATAATTCTGTCTCCCTGAAATATCGAAACAGTTCCCATAATCGCACCCTGTCTTACCGGCGCCATCACCTTCTCCGGCAAGGAAACACGTGTATATAGATTATCCCTTTGTGAATGTTTCAATACCGCAATTAAGTCTTCCGAGACTGCAACCATGACCTCCTGTAATGATTTTGAACGGTCAACTTTGACCGAACCCGCAATACGTCCCTTTTCCAGGAGAAACACTTTCCCATATTCGTTAAATGAATAATCCAGGATTTTTCGGCTGCTGGAAGTACGCAAATTTTTTGTATCGCAAAATAAAACAACAGAAATGAATCTCATGTTATTCCTGGTAGCGCTGGTTACCAGGCATCTTCCTGCAAGACTTGTATATCCGGTCTTTACCCCATCTGCCCCTTCATATACTGTGAGCATTTCATTCGTATTGTTAAGGACTCTGCCATTAAAGTAATATTCCTTCTTTTTGACGATCTCATTAAAAACAGGATTCTTTAACGCATATCTGGTTATTTTCGCAAGGTCATATGCGGTGGAATAATGATTTTCAGCATCCAGGCCGTGGGGATTTGAAAAACTCGTTGAAAATGCCCCTATTTCTTTTGCTTTGTTGTTCATCATCTCACAAAAGTTTTCCACTGTTCCCCCTACATGCTCGGCTATTGCCACAGCCGCGTCATTCCCTGAGCAAATAAGCATACCGTTAAGAAGATCGTACATCTTAACGATACTGTCCTTTTTCAGCCCCATTACAGAGCCTCCCATACCTGCAGCTTTGCCGCTGATCATTACATCATCGTCCAAGCTGCTGTTCTCCAGTGCGACTATTGCGGTCATAATCTTGGTTATACTGGCCATAGGTCTTTTTACATACGCGTTTTTCTCATAAAGTATTGTCCCTGTTTCAAAGTCCATAACCATTGCCGAACGTGCGTTGATAACCGGATCACTGCTGACTTCTATCGTATCATGGTATGAATCATCATAATACTGTTCTTTTTCATTGGACCAGTCCAGGGAATACTGCGTATCGCTGTCAATTAAAGGTACATTTAACGCAGGTATCTTTGTATTTGGTTTATTCCCAAATATGAGGAAAATAATATAGACAATCAGCATCAACAGCAGAAGATACAGGATATCCTTTTTATTCAAAGCCTGCTCACCATGAAATTAGTACCCTGTGTCAAATATATTGTTATAAACTTCTGACTATGATATTTTAGACCAAATTGAGCAGATAGTTTTGACCGCTTTTTCCATATCAGTACCGTCAATAACATAATCACAGTACTTTCGATATAGAGGTTCCCTTTCTTCTGAAATCTTATATAAAGCTTCGGGATTATTTTTTATTAAAGGTCGTGTAGCTGTTTCAGCAGACTTTAATATTTCTTCGACCGGACGTTTTATATAGAATATTACACCCTTTTCTTTCAGCGCTTCCATATTTTCCGATCTTAGGACCACTCCTCCGCCGGTTGACATAATAACGCCGTCAAGAGCAGCCATGCTTTTGATCATTTTGCTTTCAATATCGCGAAAATGCTCCTCGCCTGTTTTAAAAAGATCGTTGATGCTACCGTAACTTTTTTCGATATTTTCATCACTATCTGTAAAAGGCATGTCCAAAAGCGCGGCAAGCCTTTTGCCGATTGTGGTCTTGCCTGCTCCCATGAGCCCGATCAATACGATATTGGTTTTCATAGCCGATCCCTTCGATATTATTAATTTCAGGTTAACATTTGCTTCTTGAATATTTCGTATATTTCATTTAATATGTCTTGTTGATAAGTTGCTCCCTGCCATATTTCATCTGCGCATACGGCCTGTGCGACAAGCATGTACAGTCCATTGGCACAGGGTATGGATAGTTCTCTTGCATACTTAAGCAAAAGTGTTTCAGCCGGATTATAGATAAGATCCATAACAAATGACGTACCCTTTAGCTGTTCTTTATTTAATGGCGAAAAATCGTTTTTCGGATACATTCCCACCGGAGTGGCATTAACGATCAAATCATAACCTGAGGCTTTAAAATTGCTTATCTCAGTACATTCAAGTTTTGGAAATTTAAGCGATGCTGTCTCAGGGTCCCTGCTTACTATAGTTATTTTTGAAGCATTTTTATCTTCAAGATAAGCAACTACGGCTTTTGTGGCGCCGCCGCTGCCTAAAACGGCGCATACCTTTTTCTTACAATCAAATCCATAATAATCAAGAGCTTTTCCAAAACCGAAATAATCAGTATTGTGGCCTTCGTATAAATCACCTATTTTTACAGTATTCACTGCCCCTATCCTGGCGGCGATATCCGATACTGTATTTAAATAATCCATAATTTCGGTTTTATAAGGAATTGTAACATTAACACCTTTATATCCTTCACTTTTTAACCGGTCTAAAACACCCGGGATCTCTGTCTTCGGAACTTCTATACTTCGGTAGGAAGCATCGATATTAACTTTTTTAAAAATTTCATTGTGGAGCTGCGGAGATATACTGTGTGATAGTTTTTCGCCTATCAATCCATATCGCACTTTTTTATCCCGGCTTTCTATGCGTTTTTTCTGATATTCCCTGGAACATTGCATTATATATTCAAATATTTTTTGAACGCTGTCTTTATACTCCCGGTTTATGACCAACGAAAGTACGTTTTGAATGACTTCTTCTTCCCGGGAATTATCCAAAATTTCTTTTCCGGTTTGAGCTTTTATTTCGGCTATCTCCGACACCAAATCTATGCGCTTTTGTATTAATACTGAAAGTTCCCTGTCAACTTTATCGATCTCTTTGCGTATCGTATCAAGGCTCTTGTTATTCATTATGTTTCCTTCCTTTATTTAATCCTTCAAGACCATAATGGTCCATAAGTATGTCCAGTACGGCAACAGCCGCCGCTGCATCGATTACCGGCACGACTCTGGGGACGATACAGGCATCATGGCGTCCTTTTACCTTTAATTTAGCGTTAATACCTTCCTTAATGTCCACTGTATCCTGTTCTTTTGCTATGGAAGATGTGGGTTTGACAGCCGTACGGAATACAACAGGCATTCCATTGGTTATACCGCCGTTTATCCCGCCGTTATGGTTAGTTCTTGTATAAATATTACCGTTATTGATATAGAAGCTGTCGTTGGCCTGACTTCCGTACAGCCTCGTTATACCGAAACCCTCTCCGAATTCAACACCTTTAACTGCCGGAATAGAAAAAAGGATCGATGAAAGCTTTGTCTCAACATTATCGAAAATAGGAGAGCCTATGCCTGCAGGAATTCCTATAATGGCTGTTTCGACAATTCCTCCTACCGAATCTGAATTCTTTCTTGCTTCCTCAATTATCTGAAGGTACACTTCCCTGCAGGATCTGTCATTTACGGGGATATCCATGCTTCTGAGCATAAGCAGCTGGTCTTTTGTTATTTGGGTACCGTCAAATCTTAAATCGTGAGCATCATATATAGAGTCGATATGTGAGCCGATGGTTATATCATACACGCTTAATATTTGAGCCGCAATGGCGCCGGCAAACACTATAGGAGCAGTCAGCCTGCCAGAAAAGTGGCCGCCGCCTCTTTTATCATTATAGCCGTTATATCTTATCAAACCGGAATAATCTGCATGCCCCGGCCGTATAAGCCTTTCCAAATCATCGTAATCGCGGCTTTTGCAGTCAGTATTCCTCATTATTGCGGCAACAGGCGTTCCGGTAGTTTTTCCGTTATTGATCCCGCTTAAAATCTCCACCTCGTCGGCTTCATTTCTACTTGTGGAATACACTCCTGCTGTGGGTTTCCTCCTGCCCATTTCCTTGGAAATAATCTCAAGGTCCATATCAAAACCTGAAGGAAGGCCGTCAATAACCACTCCGATACCAGGCCCGTGAGACTCTCCAAATACTGATATTTTTATGTTCTTTCCGAAAACACTACCCATAAAACTCAACCTCTCCTCCAAGCGAAACAAAATCCTTCCAGAATTCCGGATATGATTTTTTAACGGCATCGTATCCTTCAATCTCAACATCTTGCCTACAAATAACAGAAGCGGCGGCTACGGCCATCACTATTCGATGATCCCCTGAACCGAAAGCTTTTCCGCCGGTCAAACACGGCTTACCTTTTATAATAAGCCCATCAGATTTCTCAATGATATCGGCACCCAGATTATTAAGCTCCCGGCATGTTGTCATAAGCCTGTCGGATTCCTTTATACGAAGGCGGGCACCGTTAATTATCGATGTCGTTCCTTCAGCAACCGAGGCTACTGCGGAAACAGCCGGGACCAAATCAGGACATTGTGATACATCAACTGTAATACCCCTTAATTTGGATTTACTGAATTTGATTCCTTCTTGGCTTATTTCAGGTATTGCTCCCATTTCTCTCAATATATCGATTATAACTTTGTCTCCCTGGCAGGAATCAAGGTTCAAACCTGTTAAAGTTATCTGACCCGATATGGCTCCCATAACGCAAAAAAATGCAGCCTGAGACCAGTCCCCCTCCACCACATACAAACTAAGTGGTTTATATTGCTGGTTGCCGGGTATTATCATCTTTTTGTAGTCGGATTGGTGCTTAATGTTTATACCAAATTCTTTAAGCACTTCTATCGTCATTCGAATATACGGCAATGATTGCAAATCGCCGGTGATATTGATTTCAGAATCATCCTCAAGCAGCGGCAATGCAAACAATAATCCTGACACGAACTGCGAGCTTATATCGCCCGAAAGATTATACGTTCCCGAAGTAAGCCTGCCTGAAAGAACAATCGGCATTTTGCCTCCATTGTCCATATAAGTTATCCCTTTTTCGGTAAAAAGGTTTTTATAAATTTCAAAGGGTCTTTCAACCAGCCTGCCGCATCCGGTAAAGGTAGAAGAAGAGCTGTCAAGCCTGGTTATCGGCATCATGAAACGGGCCGTAGAACCGGATTCTTTACAATCTATAACTTTTTCTTTCGATGAAATCTTACCTTTGGAATCAATTGTTATAAGTTTTCTGCCGCTGTATTTTAAACTGTCCTGTATTTTTATTTCAGCGCCTAACTGGGATACGGCTCCTATCGTGGCGCTAATGTCATCGGACAAAACCACATTGTCTATTGTGGTTGTACCGGTGGCCAAAGACGCGCAAATAATAGCTCTATGAGCCATGCTCTTTGATGGTTGAGCCATTATTGTTCCATATAAGGGCTTGGATTTAATCCTTAAGTATGCCATGGATTTTTTCCTCCAGTACAGCAAGATCCATTTCAAGAAGCCTTCCATATCCGATTTTTTCTATACAGGCTATAGTAATTTTACCGGAACGATTCTTCTTATCAAGGGAAATAGCCTTTATTACAGCTGAAACATCAAGATCCGGCCATTTTGCAGGAAGCCTGTACTTTTTTAAAACCTCAATAATCTTTTCGGCTTCTCCTCTTTGGGTAAGTCCCATACTTTCCGTAAGCCTGGTGATATAAACCATTCCGATGGAAATCGCTTCCCCATGTGATAACCCGCAATAATTCTGAACTCTTTCTATTGCGTGGCCGATGGTATGCCCGAAATTTAACAGCTGTCTTATGCCGTTATCCTTTTCATCCTCTTCGACAATGATCCTTTTTATATTGCAGCTTTTAAAAATATGGTCATCAAGATTCTTGGAGATGGATTTTCTGTCATACCCGTTAAAGTCAGCAAGCTGATAATAGAGGTCCTCATCTCTTATTATTCCATGCTTTATAAGTTCAGCCATACCATCTGAAAAACATCTGTCACTTAAGGTCTCCAAAAGGCTTGGGTCGGTATATACCGCATCCGGCTGATAAAAAGCTCCTATCAAATTCTTTCCCTGGGGCAGATCAACAGCTACCTTTCCTCCTATACTGGAGTCTACCATTGCCAAAAGGGTAGTTGGGATTTGAATATATCCCATTCCCCTTAAAAAGGTAGCTGCAGCCAGGCCGGCCATATCTCCGGTTACACCGCCGCCTAACGCCACCACAATATCACTTCTGGTAAACGCATGGTCAGCCAGAGCATTGTAGATCATATTAAGGGTAGACAAATTCTTGCTCTTTTCTCCTGCCTCAAAAATTATGGGAATAACAAAAAAGCCTTTTTGTTGAAGGTTTTTAACAAATCTATTTCCATAAATATTATAAACATTATTGTCTGATACAACGGCAAGCTTTTTACCGGAATATTTTTCTTTAAAAATATCCGGTAATCTTTTGAAAATACCGGATTCTATATGAATAGAATAGGTTTTGCCGCCTGTTTTAACAATCACTTCTTTCACGGGCTAAACCTCCAGTTGTTTTTCCTCTATCTCAGCCAGTTTCTTTAACTTAGGTATGATAGATGCGTATTCGGAAGGCGTTATGGATTGTTCGCCGTCACTTAAGGCGTGTTTGGGATCATTATGCACCTCAATGACAACACCATCTGCTCCGGACACTAATGCTGCTTTGGACATGGTTCCCACCATCCACGATTTTCCGGTGCCGTGGCTGGGGTCAACTATAACCGGTAAATGGCTCAGCTTTTTGACCGCAGGTACAGCACTTAGATCCAATGTATTGCGGGTATAGGTTTCAAATGTTCTTATACCCCGCTCGCAAAGTATGACTTTATCATTACCTTCGTTTAAAATATATTCGGCTGACATTAGCCATTCTTCCAGGGTAGCTGATAATCCGCGTTTTAATAATATTGGCTTATTTGTCCTTCCCAGTTCCCTCAGCAAAACGAAGTTTTGCATGTTTCGGGCACCGACCTGTATGATATCAACATCCTCCACAAACCTGTCCAAAAGATCGGTAGACATAATCTCCGATACGATGGGCAAACCGGTTTCAGCTCTGGCTATCTTCAAAAATTCCAGGCCTTCAAGACCTAACCCCTGGAAGCTGTAAGGCGATGTCCTGGGTTTATATGCTCCGCCTCTTAGAAATGACGCTCCTATTTTCTTTAATTCTTTGGCAATGGATACTATTTGTTCTTCGCTTTCAACAGAACACGGCCCTGAAATGACAACAAAATGTCCTTCGCCGATTTTTCTTCCGTTTACGTCAATTACGGTATCATCGGGATGAAACATTCTATTGGCTTGTTTAAAAGGTTCTGTCACTTTTAAAACATTTTGTACGATATCATATGAAGAAAAATGCAATCGGTCAAGCTTGGTGGTATCACCCACTAGCCCAACAATGGTTGTATCAACACCAACCGATATATGGACATCCAATCCCATTGATTTTATCCGGCCAATAAGCTCCTCCACCTGTTCCTGGGGAGCGCCGGGTTTCAAAACTAGAATCATACTAACATCTCCTACCTACCATACTACAATTTAATATACTTACAGTAATACTAATGATTAAAGAACTCATTATATATACTGACAACAGCATTATCAGCATCAGCTTCGTTGACGCCAAGCATAATGCTTACTTCAGATGAACCCTGATTTATCATTCGTATATTGATCTTATTATTTGCTAAAGCCTTTGTAATGCGGCTCATTACACCCACAGTACTTATCATTCCCTCGCCGACTACCATGATGAGCGCCAGACCGTATTCTATAACCACACTATCTACCCGCAGTTCTTTGGCTATCCTTTCCATTATACGGCTCTTTTTCTCGTCATTCATATACTTTTCCCGTACAATGATTGAAATATCGTCAATTCCTGAAGGCATATGCTCGAAAGGAATGCAGTCCTCCTCAAGGATCTGCAGAACTTTTCGCCCGAATCCGATTTCTCTGTTCATCATGTATTTATGTATATTTATTGAACAAAAGCCTTTATCGCCGGCAATCCCTGCAACCGGACAATCATTTAATTTGCGGGTGGGGGTTATCATGGTACCTGGAGAAGACGGATTATTGGTATTCCTGATATTTACGGGGATACCTCTTTGATATACCGGCTCCAGTGTTTCTTCGTGCAGCACCGAGAAACCTGCATACGACAACTCCCGCATTTCTCTGTATGTCAGCTCTGATATGGCTTTAGGATTTTTTATCAGTTTCGGGCTTGCGACAAATACAGAGTCTACGTCAGTAAAGTTCTCATATACATCAACTTCTAACGCTGCCGCCAGAATGGACCCTGTTATATCAGAACCTCCTCTGGGGAAGGTTACAACCTCTCCCGACAGTGAGTAACCAAAAAAACCGGGGAAAATAATAATACCTTCTATATCTTTCAGTTTTGCAAGGTTTTTGAAAGATTGCGGCAGAACCCTTGCATTTCCGTATTCATCGCTCAAAAACAGTCCGGCTTCTTTCGGATTCATATATTTTGCGGGTATACCCTGGCTGTTCATATAGTATGCGATAAGCCGTGCGGCATTATCTTCTCCTGCCGCCTTCATGCAGTCCATAAATTTCTCGGCTGAAGTATAGCTCATTGAAATTCTCGTCTTTAGATTGTTCTCAATATCTGTAACGATTTGCTGCCCAAGGTTTAAGTCTTCAGCTATCTCGGCATACCGTGCGATTATTGCATTAAGGACCGATTCATAGTCGCCGTTTGAAAGATATTTGTTTGCGCAGTCTATAAGCATATCGGTAACCTTAATGTCATCATCATATCTTTTTCCCGGTGCCGATACCACCACTACGCGCCTGTCCTTGTCGCTTGTAACGATAGAACAAACCTTTTTAATCTGCTGGCTGTTTGCCATAGATGTACCGCCGAATTTACATACCTTCATACTTTCCTCCAAAGGTCATTTGCTTTATGTATTACCTGACCAATAATATAATAATATAAAAAAAGGTAAAGGGCTCGCCCTTTACCTTTCAATTTTATATTGTACACCAAACCTTGTCAACATTAGCTGATCAATTTCAACGTTTCTTTGGCGATTGCCAGCTCTTCATTGGTTGGAATAACAAGAGTCCTTACTTTAGCATCTTCTTTACTTATATCGATTTCAATGCCTCTGGTATTATTCTTATCATTATCTATTGAAATCCCTAAGAATTCAAGGCCTTCACAAATCATTGAACGCATTACATTATTATTCTCACCAATACCTGCAGTAAATACTACCGCATCCAGGCCGCCCATCGCACAGGCATAAGAACCTATAAATTTCTTGACCTGGTATGCAAATACTTCAAGCGCAAGAGCTGCCCTGTCATTACCCTGTTTTACAGCCTCATCCAAATCTCTGAAATCGCTACTTACTCCGGATATACCCAAAACTCCTGATTTTTTATTCATAACGGCATCCATCTGTTCGGGGGTAAGACCTTCCTTTTGCATTATAAACGTAACAACTGCAGGATCAATAGTTCCGCAGCGGGTACCCATAGCTAAACCGTCAAGGGGAGTAAATCCCATGGATGTATCCACGGTTTTGCCGCCATCAACGGCAGCTATACTGGAGCCATTTCCTAAATGGCATGTTACTATTTTCAGCTGTTCAATGGGTTTTCCAAGCATATGTGCGGCGCGTTCCGCAACATATTTATGGCTGGTTCCATGGAAACCAAACTTACGAACGCTATATTTCTCATAATACTCATATGGCAATGCATAAATATAAGCTTTTTTAGGCATTGTCTGATGGAAAGCCGTATCAAATACCGCTACCTGCGGAACATTGGGCATATTATGCGCGCAGGCCCTAATTCCTGTAATATTGGGCGGGTTATGTAGCGGAGCCAGTTCAATACATTCTTCAAGAGTTTTTATAACATTTTCGTCTATAATTACCGATTTAAAGAACTTTTCTCCGCCATGAACAACTCTGTGACCGACCGCTTTTATTTCTTCCAGTGATTCTATAACACCCCATTCTTCATGGGTCAGTACTTTTATAAGAGAAGCGATGGCATCTTTATGATCTTTCATTTCTATTTCTTTTGTAACAGATCTGTCGTCATGAGTTTTATGCTTTATCAGGGAACCAGGCAATCCGATACGATCACAGAGTCCCTTTGCCAAAACTTTTTCTTCCTTCATATTTATCAATTGGTATTTTAATGATGAACTGCCTGCGTTGACAACCAAAATTTTCATAAAATCTTACCCCCTATTAAGTCAATCATAAGTCTTGAGCCTGTACTGCTGTTATTGCAACAACTCCTGCGATGTCCTCCGCCGAACAACCCCTTGAAAGATCGTTTACAGGCTTTGCTATTCCCTGGGTAATAGGGCCGTATGCCTCGGCTTTGGCTAATCTCTGGGTTAATTTATAAGCTATATTCCCTACGTTAAGATCCGGGAAAATCAAAACATTGGCTTGTCCCTGCAAAGGACTGTCCTTTGCTTTGGATTTTGCTACCTCGGGTACGATTGCGGCATCTACCTGAAGCTCTCCGTCTATCAGGATATCCGGCGCCTTTTCCTTCGCCAGTCTGGTTGCTTCCACAACTTTGTCGACTAATTCACTTTTTGCGCTTCCGTAACTGGAATAGGAAAGCATTGCAACTTTTGGCTCGGCCTCTACGAGATTTCTGAATGATTTTGCCGAGCAAACCGCAATCTCAGAAAGTTCCTCAGCTGTCGGGTTTTCCACAAGACCGCTGTCGGCATATAAAAATGTACCATTATGCCCAAATTCGCAATCCGGTACACACATAATAAAGAATGCAGATACCATCTTTACATTGGGAGCGGTTTTCAGAATTTGAAGTGCCGGACGAAGCGTATTGGCTGTTGAATTAATCGCGCCGGCAACCATTCCGTCAGCCTCTCCTTTTTTTACCATCATAACTCCCCAGTAAAGTGGATTTTTCATTGTTTCTCTTGCCTGTTCGATTGTTATCCCCTTATTTTTACGCAACTCATAAAAAGTATTGACATAATCATCAAATTTATCCGATTTTAAGGGATTTACGATTTTGGCCCCATCAATGTTTAAGTCTCCTTTAAGGGCATTGATATTGTCTTCATCTCCTACTAAAATAATGTCGGCAAAACCTTTCTCAAGCACCATAGCTGCGGCTTTGATAGTACGAATATCAGTACTTTCAGGAAGAACGATGGTTTTTTTATTCTCCCTGGCCCTTTGTGTGATTCTGTCCAAAAATTGACTCATTTTAATGCTCCTTTCAAATATGTTGATATCCTTAGTGTCTCAGGATCAATAAACAAAAATTTATAAATCATAATGTTTGCATTATTTACATGTTGATTTAGATGCCTATAAAATTATAATACAAATGTTTTTTGTATACAAGTTTATAGCACAAAAATTAAGTGGATAATAAAAAAAAGGATAGATTCCTCTATCCTTTTTCATAAATCTAGTAATTTTCTACGCTTTTTGCAAACATTTCTTGTAATTTGTCTATATTTTTACCCGCTGCATTTTTTATTGAAGTGGCCATATTCTTAAATAATGTTCTGATTTTATCAGTTTCCACATATCGCTTTATTTTCAGGGTGGTTGTTTTTATCAATTCCTCATAGCTGTAAACATAATACCGGATGGTTTTATATACAGGCATCAGCTTATTGATCTCCTTTACGGCGCTGTCAAGCAATTTTTTTATGGCATTCTCATCATCGGGACATTTTACTACTTCTGTTATATTATCTTTATCCAGAACTATCTTTGCACAGATCTCCACTGTCCCCTCCCTGGTGGTTTCTCCCCATACCAAGGATTCTTTTACATACGGGACTTTATTGATATAATTCTCCAGCTCTTCCGGGAAGACTTTCTTGCCGTTATTCAACACGATCATTGATTTAACTCTTCCGGTTACCGTTATCAAACCTCTTTTATCAATGCGTCCTAAATCACCAGTATGGAACCATCCGTCCACTATGGCCTCTTTTGTTGCTTCTTCGTCTTTCCAGTATCCCAGCATCACATTGTTCCCTTTTACAACAAGTTCGCCGGTACCGCTGCTGTCAGGATTTGCAATTGCGATTTTAACACCTGGCAAAGGATTTCCGCAGGTACCTGTTTTCCGCACAAAATCATTTCCGCCTGCCACCACCGGTGAAGTTTCGGTAAGACCATATCCCTGATAAACCTTAACACCTATATTTTCATAGAACTTTATAGTGCTTCTTTCCATTGCCGCTCCGCCGGTTACTATAACTCTCAGCTTTCCTCCAAATGGCTCAAGAAGCTTTTTAAATGCCTTTCGTTTTAAATCGATCCCCATATAAGAAAGAAGATTTATAACTTTCATTAATGCTTTAACCTTTTTTTCCATGCCTTTTTTCTTTATCTCATCTGAAATCTTCCCCTTGAACTTATCGAAAATCAATGGAACCCCTATAAGGCAATCAGGCTGATATTCAATAAGGTTGCCTGACAGATATTTTAATCCGTCGCTAATGGATACCGTCATTCCTAAAAACAGCGGAAACAATAGTCCGGCTGTATTCTCGAATGTATGATGTAAAGGAAGGATGGAAAGGACTGAATCTCCTGGTTTAAAATGAACAACTCCGCCTAAAGACATAATATCTGAGCAAATATTCTTATGGCTTAACATAACAGCCTTAGAGCTGGCTGAAGTGCCGGACGTAAACAACAATACGCTAAGAACATCAGGGTCGAGATCTATGTCCAAATATTCCCTATAATCGGCCTCCAACAGCTCTTTCCCTTTATCAAGCAAATATTTGAAGGAATAGAACCTGGAATTGTCAAAATAATCTGTTTCTTCCGGGTTCATACATATTAGTGCTTTAAGATTTGAATTCGTTTTAGAAATACTTTCAACTATCTGCCGGAATGACTGAGAATAAACTAAAACGTCTATCTCTCCCCTTTCAAGCATCAATTCTATTTCATTGGAAGGAAGCATTTTGTCAAGAGGTACGGCTACACCAACCCCGTTTGTTGTGGCCAGATAGGAAACAATCCACTCATAGCGGTTTTCGCCGATGATCGCGATTCTTGAGTTTTTAAGTCCCAGTTTAATCAAAGAACTGCCAAAAGCATTCACGTCATAACTGAACTCAGAGTAGGTTTTTGTAATGGTATCAGTGCGCGGTTTATTGCGAAAATTAAAAGCAATGTCTGAAGAATATCTAACTGTACACATTTTAAGCAATTCTTTAAGAGTATTTATTTCAGGAACATCATAATATGCTTTTCCTTCGGTGATATTTATTAGTTGCAGAGTATTTGTCATGGGAACGGTCTCCTTTATATTATTGTTTGTTCTATATAAAAAATAGAATTATACTTAAATTATGGTACCCAAAATTATGTATTCCTGTTCAGTATATAATAATTCATGGAATATATCAAATTAATAATTCATTGCAGAATGGATTTGCCGATATTTTTATATGTATGATAATATTAATTAGGTTTTATCTTCCTCTCTTATTTGATAGTATTAATATGAATCATTGCATTCCCTGCTGCAAATAATCAATCAGGAGGATATTCTATGAAAGATTTGTTTACTGCCATCAGTGATTATATTCGTGTTGAGCCACTTATTCTTCGTATAATATTTGCTGTACTGATTATTGTTTTAGGATTCATTCTAAGCCATATATTCGCAAAATATATTATCAAGCTGCTGAAAAAGATTGCCGACAGAACAAAAAGCAATATTGATGATATTATGATAGAAGCGCTGGACAAGCCCGCAAAAGCTCTGATCATCGGTCTTGGTTTTTGGGCTGCAATTAATCTTTTTATTCTTCCGGTCGTATTATTAGGCTTCCTGACCCGGGTTTTACGAACATTCATTATAGCTGTTTTCTTCTGGTTCTTATATAGAGCTTCCGATGGTATAGTCGGCACGTTTGCACTGTATATAAATAAAAAGGATCAAAAAATTACTCCCGTCCTCAACGGCCTGTTCAGAAAAAGCCTTAAATTCATAATTATATTGCTTGAAATATTTATGATCTTAAAAGAATGGGGATATGATATAAGCGGTCTGGTTGCCGGTCTCGGTATAGGTGGTCTTGCATTTTCCCTTGCGGCAAAAGATGCGGCATCAAATCTTTTAGGCAGTATTACCATTATGACAGACAAAACATATAGTGTCGGAGACTGGATCCAATCCGGCGATATCGAGGGTACTGTAGAAGAAATTGGATTCAGAAGTACAAAAATAAGAACTTTTGCAAATTCCCTCATTAGTGTGCCTAATTCCATTATGAGTAATGAACCCGTTACCAACTGGTCTAAAATGGGCAAAAGAAGAGTAAGTTTTAACCTCAATATCCCTCTGGATACTCCTGCAGAAAAAATAAATTCTTTACTTACAAGGATCAAGGAAATGCTTGTTAATCGTGATGATATCAATAAAGATCTTATAGTAGTCAATTTAAATGGTTTTGGCGAAGCTTCCCTTCAGGTATTGATCTATTATTTTACAAAAAGTACATCTTATGTTGACTATCTTAAAGTTACCGAAGACGTAAATCTTAAAATAATAAAGTTATTTGAAGAAGCTGGCGTACCCATAATTCCTCCTCGCAGTATGACAGTGCAGAATGTTCAAATTCCAAATTTTTAATACAGTGGTTTTCAAAATGAAAGTGCTGTCTTTGGAATCTTTTAAGTTAATTTTAAGAGACAGCACTTTTTTCTTTTTTATTCGTATCTCAAAGCTTCTATGGGATCAAGCTTTGCAGCCTTTCTTGCGGGATAGATGCCGAAAAAGATACCGACTGCGGAGGAAAATGCAATAGAAACTATGATTATCTGCGGCGTTACAGTTGGTGTTATCCCCGCCAGCTGTCCTAATAAATACGCGCCTGCAATCCCGAGAATCAATCCAATAATTCCGCCTAAACAAGAAATTATTACGGATTCAGTAAGAAACTGAAACATGATATTGGAGGTCTTGGCTCCGATAGCCTTTCTTATACCGATCTCACGAGTTCGTTCGGTTACCGAAACCAACATGATATTCATAACGCCTACTCCTCCCACTAAAAGGGATATGGCGGCAACAGCCGCGATAAATGCCGTAAAGATCCCTAATACTGTATTGATTTGATCCAATTGTTTCATTAAGTTTTCGGCTTTATAAACATCTCTGTCCCTGTTTCCATGCCTGTTCATCAACATATTTGTTGCCAGGATTCCTGCGGCTTCGGTATTTTCCTTAGAGTCAGCCATTATATATAATTCGCTTATCCTGCTTTCTTTAGAATAAAGTCTATCCAGAAATGTTGCCGGTACATAAATAATCACAGGCATTTCCTCTTCATCGATCATACTCCCGAACATTTCAAACTGGCTTTTGGTGACACCTACGATCGTCGCCTTTTTTGTACTGGAACTCGACCCAATATTTAAAGTTTGCCCCACAGCATCGCTGGTGCCGAAAAAACTCCTGGCCGCCGTTTCGTCAATTACAGCTAAAGCACGGCCTTCCTCAAACTCAATTTTGTTAAAGAAACGTCCGTACAATATTTCAGTATTATCTATATATATCATGTCTTCATTGGTACCGTATACCATTGCAGTCCTGGACTTTCTTTCTGAGCTGGCTACTCCTGTTTGATATTTAATAGGAGAAGCGTACTTGATATAGTCTATTTTTTCTTTTAATTGTTCGATATCCTTATACGTTATATAATCGCTGGTTTCAGCCTCTGCTGTTTTAACGGTGATTCTTATTGTAGACACACCGATTTTTTCAAATTCGCCGGTAATCGTATTTTGTCCGCCCACGCCGAGTGAAACTATGGAAATTACCGAACTGATTCCTATAATAATCCCCAGCATGGTCAGGAAGGAACGCATTTTATTGGACATGATGCTGTCTATAGCCATCTTTATATTTTCAATCAGATTCATATACTTTGTCCTTTCAGAATACTGTACGATTTTTAACCATATAATCGTCAATTATTTCGCCGTCCAGCATTTGTATTATACGCTTGGAATACTGTGCCACATCCGGTTCGTGAGTAACCAAAAGAACGGTAGCCCCGTCATCATTCAACTGTTGGATTATCTTCATGATTTCCCTGGTTACCTTTGTATCTAGATTTCCGGTAGGCTCATCAGCCAAAATAATGGACGGGTTGTTTACGATCGCCCTGGCAATAGCCACTCTTTGCTTTTGACCACCTGATATTTCATTGGGCCGGTGTTTGATACGGTTGCTTAAATCAACTCTTTCCAATGCAGCCAGTGCCCTTTCTCTTCTTTCCTTTCTGGGTATCCCAGCGTAAACCATCGGAAGCTCGACATTTTCAAGGATGGTCATACGCGGAAGAAGATTGAATGACTGAAAAACAAAGCCTATTTCCCTGCATCTGATTTCTGCCAGTTCATTATCAGACAGGCCTGATATATCTTTGCCGTTCAGAATATATTTGCCAGATGTCATCCTGTCAAGGCAGCCTAGTATATTCATTAGTGTTGATTTGCCGCAGCCGGATGGCCCCATTATTGATACAAACTCTCCCGGCTTTATATCCATTGATATTCCTTTTAAGGCTGTCAGACTTATCTCTCCGGTCGCATAAACTTTTACAACATTCTCTAACTTTATCATTTTATCTCCCCTGCGGTACTACTGCCGCTCCGTCGGTAATGTTATCTGACGGTGTTGAAATCACCTTATCTCCTTCTGACAGCCCATCAATTATTTCAACTTCAGTATCTGATTGAATTCCTATTTTTACGGGAGTTAAGACCGCAAAACCGTCTTTAACCACAAATACGCTGACATCGCCGTCCTTGCCGTATTTAAGGCATTCTGTAGGGAGCTTCAGTACCTGACTGGCACTTGCTACCAGAATATCTGCATTAACGTCAAAATTGATCTTTAAGTGGTCATCAGGATTTAAAATATCTATTTCGGCCAGAATGGTCGCATCGGCTGAACCCATTGCAATATCTTTTGATGCCACCGGCTCAATAAAAGAGATCCTCCCGTCGTAAACATATGATTCGTATTTCAGTGTAACTTTCTGACCCGTTTTAATTTTTGCGGCATCGTATTTTCCAAGGTTTACGACTCCTTTAAGATTGTCCAGCTGCTGTACTACGAAAGCCGGCTGCGCCATGCTTAAAGGCAGATCTTCCTTGGCATTGACCTGCGTTACCACTCCGTCAAACTCAGCTACGATTCCCTGCTTTGCTTCATTCAAATTATCGATGCATATATCCAGCTGCATTTTAGCAAGAGCTATTGAATTATCCATAAGCTTGATTTTTTCGTCACTGATCTCCTGTATATTCTTCCTGGCTTGTATCAATGCCTGAAGATTAGCTATATCTTCAGGATTGCTGCTGCCGTCCAGAATAAATATTTTTTCATCCATTTCTTTGATTTGATCTTCTATTTTCTGCTTCTGTTCCAACAGTTCGGCCTTATTCAAAACAGCGTTATCATACTGTATCTGGGCTTGCTTAACGGCATTTTCATAGTCTTTGATGTCATAGGACAATAATACGTCGCCTGCCTTAACCTTATCGCCGACTTCAACATGCACTGTTTTTACGGTATATTGAGCCTTACCCATGTATTCTTTAGTTTTTTTCGATTTTATCAATGCATTGGTAGATAATACTGTTTGTATATCGCCTTTTGTAACTTCGGCGACTTTAACAGGAAAAGGCTTGGCTTTGCTTTGGCTGTTGACGATTACTATGGTTAGAATCAGTATTGCTACAATGATTATCACAGTTATAATTCTTCTCTTCTTCTTCATTTTTCTGCTCCTTAAACTTAGGTCTGATTTCTTTGATTGTTCAAACAACAAATGGATAAATAATTTTTTAATTACCACTTGTCATAAATTCAGTTTTAATGTATACTAATCCTTGCTTGATGAACTTGCGAAAGTGGTGGAATTGGCAGACTCGCTAGATTCAGGTTCTAGTGTCCGCAAGGACGTGCGGGTTCAAATCCCGCCTTTCGCACCAAGGCTCCCGGAGAAGGGAGCCTATTTTATTTATTAATAGTTTCTCCGTTCTGTTCTTTCGCATCCAGGGCGCTCTGCGGCAATAATTGAAGCAGAGCGCCGTTTTTATATCCTGCTATCTTACAATAATTGCCACCACTTTTCCTCCATAGCTTGCAGGTTTATCAAGGAACAGTGTTACATTCCCATTATCAGTCCCTTTTTTAAGGTCTGATACCTTTATGGTTTTCCAGTTGGAGGGACCAACCATTTTATATACTGCAATATTCTTATGGTAAGTATATACTTTGCCGTTTATCCGGATACGGGATGCATCAATTGCCTGTATCTCTTTTGAACTGGCTTCTGCAGTTATATTATTCTGGATAGAACGAATCGTATTACCGTTAAGTTTAACTCTGGCAACAGAGTTGACATACAGCCCTGTTTCCCCCCCGGTATAAACCATGGGCATACCGTTGACCAACAGTGTAACAGTTTCTATCGTTTGAATTTCATCACCAACCATAAAAACATTCGACGTTTTTGATGTTACAAGCCCATAGGCAACGTTATCTTCAAGAGCGTCATCCAGAAGCATAACATCGATATCCATAAAATCGCCTGATCTATGGATGTACTTGACTCTTCCGTTCATCAGATATCCGTCAGGAAGATCACTGAATGAGATCACCTCTGCCTCAATTTCGGCAGGAGCTGTATTCAGGATATTGAACAGAACGGCTCCGTTTGCTACGTAACTGTCGCCTATCATTCTCTCTTCTTTATTGACCCTGAAGCTACCGTTCACATTGTTATCTATACTGATCAGCTTCACCGTATCATAATCCTTGCCGGTGGCAACAATCTCATAGGTTACCAGCTTGCCCCGCATGGTTGACATTGATCTATGGGTCTGGTAAGTTTTCTTCCCTCCGTCTGAATGTAAAAGGGTCACATAGTAATATGGAGTGCCGAAGTCCTCAGACTTGACCGAATTCTCAGTATACGCGTTCAAAACGAACGCAAAATGGTTAGTTCCGGGTATGGTTTCCGTTATGATATCAACAGCTTTGCCATCAGCTCCGATTATCAGTTTAGCCGTTTCTCCCACTTGCGTGGCCTCGGCTCTGTTGATCTTCTCTTTAGGGAAGGTATCAGCAAGAGTATATGGCTTGTTGTCTATTTCTATGGATACCGGAGATATTTTATTGGGAAGGAATGCTGTTATTTTTCCTGAAACCACATTGTCATATATGATAAAATACGCGTTTTGGTTCCATATATCGGTCACTTTATATACAACATCATTGATCTCGATTTGGGAAGCTGAAATATATTTGCCTCCCTTATCGATCATGTGGCCTTTATACTTAACCTCAAGGGAAACACCCGCCATACTCGCGGTAATTACCTCAGGATCAGACTTTACAGGATCAAATACCGCGCCGTATACAGGTTTATCCTTGTCATACGCAATTATTACCGATGAATTCATTTCTAATATTGAACTCAAATCATTATATGTAACAGTGCCGCCTTTATAATAATACTGGATGCCTCCCGGTAGCTTAACTTTTTCACCGTTGTTGGCGGTCAATAGTCCTGATGCGAATGAAGATACTGAGTATTCTTTATATTTGTATCCGGTTAATGCCGCATATTCTATATCATTATCCTTAAATCCGAAATAATACTGTTTTCCGGCCTCCGGAACACTGATGCCATCCTTTAGATAGAAGAAACCCTTATCGGTCAATATTTGTCTGTCGTCTGCATTTTTGTTTATTACGCTGTTTTCAAGCACAATAGCTGATTTGAAAACCGGGACCGTATCAATAAATTTTTTATCGGTACCGAAAACTTTGGTTGAAAGCAGTCTGTCCAGCATCAGAGCTATCTGACCTCTTGTAACGAAAGCAGATGGACTGTAATTTATCTCATCAAGGATACCTAAACCGTCAAGCTTTCTCAAAAACTTATCATTAGTGTTTCCCGGAATGTATTCGTCATCATATCTGAGCATTTTGCACAGTATTTTTGCAACAGAATCAAATGTAACCTTTTCAGTAGGCGAAAAGATACTGCCGGACTTTGCATCCATGTAACCGGATCTTACGGCTACATTGACGTATGGATTCGACCATCTTGATACCGGAACATCAATAAATGAGCTGGTGTTTTTGTAAAGATCGAGCTTATCCTTTTGTCCCGCAATCAGTACCAACACAACTGCAAGCTGTTCACGGGTAATTGGTTCGGAAAGATTCATTTTATCAGTATCGGTTTTTGAAAATATCCCCAAGTCCATCAGCCTTTTCATGCTTTCTGTTTCCTGGGTGGAATCCGCAAATACCATATTAACCGGAAAAGCTAAAACAGTTAATATCATACTAATAGACAAAATGCAGCATAAAATCTTCTTCATTCTTCGTCTTCTCCTAACTGATTTTAAATCCATTTATTAATACTGAAAATATCAAATTTTGTCTGATAGAAAAAGGACTCACCGGAAGGTGAGCCTGAGTTTGCTTACTGTTACTGGATCACAGAAAGGTTCTTTGCATTTACTCCCCAAATGTCGGTATGACATTTTCAACAAGATCGCTCACCATATCGTGGAGCAAATCTCCATCCTGCAATTCTATCAAACAGAAAAACACAAATATCACGATTCCAAAAAGAACCATCAGAATAGTGGGAATGGCTCTAAACTTCTTCATGGATAACTTAAGGCTTAATGTGTAAATAAGCGATGCAACGGCTACCGTAAAAAGAACGAATCTTTGCGCATCCTCGGTTAATATGGGGTAATCATAGTCGGGATGAATAAAGTACAAATAACCCCAAATACCGACAGCCCCAAGCATGATCAGCCATAATACGGTGAAGAACCATGGGAACTTTTTCTTTTTCGGTGCTGCAGCAGGAGCGGCCTGCTGAGCAGAAGGAACTTGCTGCGTAGAAGGCACTTGTTGTGAAGAAGGAACCTGCTGAGTAGAAGGTGCCTGCTGATCAGAGGAAACCTGCTGAGTAATCGGAGCCTGATTTGTAATGGGTTGTTGCGGAACTTCAAATTTCTGTTGCTGATTAACATCGTTGGCATATGTATTAACAGGCTCATTAACTTTTGCTTCTACAACATTTTCTTTAGATTCTACCTCAGGTTTATCATTATTAATGACATTTTTCTCTTCATCAGCCTCTGTTTGAGGTATATTTCCGGAAGAATCATTCTCATCGGATATTTCAGTTTTCTCAGTCTCGGGTTTTGTGTTATTCATTGTTGAATCATTTATGGGTTCTTGATTAACATTCTCACTTGATGCCGACGATTCGCTTTCACTTGTAACAACTTGCTTCTGCCCGCATTTATAACAGAACTGATCATTCAATGAAAGACTGGCTCCGCATGAAAAGCAGTATTTTACATCACTCATATTATTTTACCTCCGACTGATTTTATGATATAATTTTACCATTTTATCAGAACCATGTAAAACGGTTATTTCCCAAGAGCTATCAGTCCTTGACCTCTGTAATATTTACATATTTAAGCCCAAGTTCGGTAACCCTAATATCGGTTTTCCTGTTAATATTGTATTTTTTATCCTTTACAGCATTAAGCAGAACATTGTAATCATTATCATTAAATTTGCGCCATTTTGAATTCTCCATGGCAAGGCCGACACCGTCATTGGCAGCGTTTAGAATCAAAGTTTTTCCGCCTTCCCATTTATTATCATAATACGCTTCAAGGGCTTGATAAACCGAGTTTGCCAGCATCTTTACGGCTGACGAAATCACTGTTTCTGATTCTGCAGATCGATCGGTATCAACGCCGATGACATATTTTCCATCGAAAGCTTCGGCAGCTGCTATCACCGAGTCTCCAACAGCACCTCCGCAGGCAAATATAATCTCTGTCCCTGCCTGATACCATCCGGCAGCTCTTTCCTGGTTTTCTTCAGATGCCGCAAAGTCGCCGGAGTAGTTATACATCAGGGAAACTGATCCCTCAGCAAGGCCCATTTCCTTAGCCGCAATTTCTGCTCCCTGCGCAAAACCATGACCGTAGCGGATCACTTCCGGAACGGCCATACCACCCTGAAAACCAAGTTTGGTAAAACCGTCTTTTACAGCTGCATATCCCGCCATAAAACCTGCTTCTTCCTCAGCATATAGTATGGGCGTGACATTTTTCTCAGTGTGATATGTTTTATAGTCTTCGGTGTGAGGCTCGCCGTCAAGCAGAATAAAATTTACTTCGGGATATTTTACCTGTGCTTCATATATAGTAACTTCAAAAACAGAACTGGGGGCTACTACAAGTTTGGCACCGTTTTTCACAGCGAGTTCTATCGCTTCCAGATAAGCTGTTTTTGTCCCTTCCTCCGGCTGATAGTACTGATATGATTTATTATGCTCTTCGGCATATTGTTTCAGACCTTCCCAGGCCCCATAGTTAAAAGAGCTGTCATCTAATATGTCATAATTGGTAATAAGCACCAATTCGTAAGTGTTTCCTGAAATGCCGCAACTAACAATTATTACAAGGATAAATAAGAGAATAATCATAAACGGCAGGAACCTTTTCATAAAAGTCCTCCTCTACAAATTATCCAACAAAACTAATTATACCCCCTATAGATACTATATAATGCTTTTTGAAAAAATACAAACATAATACCATAAGTAAATGAATATAATAGTTAAGATAACTATTTTTTATTATTGCCTGCTTTTTAAGACTATAGAACTGATTTCAGGTCTGTTAAAGAGCCTGATATTGATTTTTGAATATCCCAGTCCTCTGTTTACAATCATTCTGGAAGTTCCGCTTTCAAACAGCCCTGCATCATATTCAGGAAAGAATACCTTCTCAGGAGAAAAGACCCCTCCCATAAAAGGGATCCGGATAACTCCACCGTGTATATGGCCTGAAAGTATCAAATCGGCTCCCCATGCCACATATTCTTTAAAATAAGCAGGGTTATGCGCTATTAATATATTAAACTCTTCCGGAGATTTACCCAAAACGGTCTCCATATAAGATACCGTCAGGGACATATTTTCATCATAATGCTCAGTGTCTCTTCTGGAATAGTGATATAACTCCAGAGTCAAACCCGATATCGTTATCGAGTCTCCTCCTTTTTCTACTGTGATTTTTTCATTATCCAGCAATATTACACCTTTCTCTTTGATTTTATTGATAAAATTTGAGTATCTGCTGCTATCACCTGTAAGCTGACTTGCGATTTGTTCATGATTTCCCAGGCACATATAAATAGGGCAGGCTTTATCAAAATGATCCAGAAAATCAAAAAAAACACCCTCATCAATTATAGTAGAACTCATCATATCGCCCGTTATTAAGAGAATATCAGGTTTAAGGGATATTATCCTTTTTGCAAGGCCGATGTTTCCTTTTCCAAATGTTTTTCCATGCATATCGCTTATCTGGACGATCCTGTACCCATCAAAGCTTTTGGGTAATTTATCATAAACAAGTTCATAACGGGTTACCTGAAGAGTATGATTTTCCCAATAATAAAAGGCTATTATCAATATTAATATTAAAGCTATAATGTAATATTTCTTTCTATTTAATTTAAACATAATACACCTCAAAATAATCCATACGCAGTATCAATAACTCGGGTACATCATTATTTAAATCGTCTTTGTCATTCTGAGCGTAAGCGAAGAATCTTTTGTGTCCACATATAAGATCCTTCGACTCCGCTACGCTTCGATCAGGATGACATCTTCGGTAACAGGTGAGGTTATTCATACGAAGTATCAATAACTCGGGTACCCGTTCGAAATCTTCGATTTCAGTAACGGGTGAGGATATTATACCATAAATCCAAACCCTATTTCCCTTTCTGCATAATTTCTCAAACATAATAAACATCATATTCGATTTATTGCTCATAGAATCCAAGCATATGCTATACTAAATATAAATCTACAAAGGAGGGATTGATCTGAGTAATGAATTTAAGCCAATAGAGGCCAGCAACATGACCGATAACGTGTTTTCATTAATAGGTAAGGACTGGATGCTTATCACCGCAGGAACTGTAGATAACTACAATACAATGACCGCCAGCTGGGGCGGACTTGGTCATCTCTGGAACAAAAATGTTTGCTTCGTTTTCGTAAGGCCCAGCCGATATACCTACGAATTCATGGAAAAAAATGATACTTTCTCCCTTTGCTTTTTCTCAGAAGAATGGCGCAAAGCCTTAAACGTTTGCGGTACTAAATCCGGACGTGATATTGACAAAGCAAAAGAAACCGGTTTAAAACCCATACCGGGGGATCATCAGACCACTGTGTTTGAACAAGCCAGATTAGTAATTGAATGCAAAAAGATATATTACCAGGACTTTAATCCGGCGCAATTCCTTGATCCTTCTATTGAAAAGAATTATAACGGCAGTAATTATCACCGTATGTATATCGGGGAAATACTGAGAATAAGTGCAAAATAAACAATTGATATGAATTTTAACACCTTTTCTTAATCGGGCAGGAGGCTGCTCGTTAATTGAGCAGCCGACCTACCCTGACACCGCACGTAATGTTCGCTGATGATTTAAGATAGTAATTTTTAACGGAATCTTGAAATCCGTTCAATGAATAAATCTGCTAATTTATCCGAATGTATTCTTCTGGTGCGCTTCCATCTTTTTTTATTCTAACAATATCTGCTAAAAATCCAATCTCCGGTGGGCTAGTATAAGCATATACCCAGTCTCCATCAACAATTATGTTATCAACCCCTCCCTTATAAACTAAAATTTTTTCTGAACCTTCTATTCTTTGTCTCCATAGCCCCGGTACTTCTACTCCATCTTCCGTGTTGGGTTCATCATAATAAACCCATCCATCTTTAACCGCATAATGGGGTGAACCCATTTCTATAACCTCAGACAAGTGCGAACCATCTGTTTTAATTCTATGTAATAACCAATTAGTTCCTCTAATAAAAGTAGTAAAATATATCCATTCTCCATCAATTATTAACGGACGGGACTCAAAATCATCATTTAACTTATATATCTCGGATCCATCATTTCTAATTTTATAAATTCCTTTATTGGAAAAATATACCCAGTCTCCATTTGAAACCAACCCATTACAATCACTGCTTATTACAACTTTGTCTGTACCGTCTATCCTTATTCTGATAAGGCAACTAAAATCCTCTTGATAACCAATATAATAAACCCATTCTCCACTAACTGTCGCTTTTATAATCCTCTCATCCACAAGTTTGGTTTCCCCTGTGCCATCTGTTTTGATTTTATAAAGCGTACGATTATCTGAATAATTTATGTAGCATATCCAATCATCAGATATACCTACAATTGAGGATTGGCTATTGTTCAGCCGTTTCCTCATCTTTCCGTCAGTTCTAATTCTGTAGAGTTTTTCGTCGTCATATACGTTTAAGTAATAATACCAGTCACCTTGTCTTACAATATACCCAAAAATATTGGAATTAATTTCCGGAACATTGTTATTCAATAGATTATTCTGGAATCCATCCTTTGGAATAAACTCTATACGTCTGATACCTTCCTCATTTTTTGTAAACAGATAACAACAAATCGCTGCGGTAACTATTATAATAATAATTATATTCTTGAATTTCTTTTTCTTCATTTTATACCCCCTAAAAATACTTCCCTAAACCCCTTTTATTCAGGCAGATTAAAAGTGGTCAATACTACTGACATAGGACTATAACGTTTTAATAAATCCCAGTCAATATATCTGTATTGATCGCTCCAATTGTCATAAATCTTGATGTATTTTTTTTCAACATTGGTTTCGCTGTTTTCATATGTTTTATATCCGACCACAGTTACCGTATGCCCAGGGTAATCGCCAAATGCTATATTCAATAACATCGGTCTTTTTTTATCAATTTCGTTTTTTATAATATTAAAATTATTATCATCTGTTGTGAATAAAATATCGCTGTTGGCTGCAATTTCCCCGGCATAACCGAATTTTTCCCATGATTTATTGATTACTATAGGGATATCCCCAGCAGGAAAATCAACAAGATCATATATTAAACCTTTGCCATCTGGTCTGTATCCTTCTTTTTCGGCAATTTCCCTCACATCTTTATATACATTTACCAAACTCGGAGGAATATTAGTGTATCCTAAATAATCGCCAAAATATTTCAAAACCTTCGTTATTGATGTTAATGCGCAGTTTCCCGCTCTGCTTTCCAATACTTCTTGTGTTATATTACTTATTCCTTCGATGGTTTTTTCTTCTTTCATTTTATAACCATCGCCCCATGTCGCTTTTACAAACATATCAGTATCAATAATGCCACCGTAATTCGTGAACACATCCTTACTGGCCTGTTTAATACCCAATATTTTTATACTTTTCTGTATGGCTGCTTGACCATTGGACTTTGTATTTTCTCCCCAATCTGTGTAATCCTTAATTATTGGGTCCAGTATATGAATTTCTTTTTCATCAATTTCTTTTACCGCTTGGTTCAACCAGTCATTCAGTGCTTTTCTTTTGTTTTCAGCCAACTCCATTCTTTTAGTCAATCCATATTTTTTAAGAAAAGCTGATACAGCATATTCATACTCTTGCGCACTCTCATTAAATAAAAATACGTCCTTATACCCTAACTCTGTAAGGCGCTTCGAATTTTCGAATGTCACCGAAAATATGGCAAGTGGCTTTATTTCCCCATCAATTGCCTCTTTCAACCAGTTAAAAAGCATTTTCTTATCCTGATTTGACGAGTAAAACTCGCTTATTTTTCCATAACCTCTCATAAAGTCAATTAAATCTTTAACTAGATTATCTTCTATTCTATGATCCAAAGTTATGTTTCTATATCCAATTGAAACCAGAGCTTTTTTGGCTATTTCAATCTCTCCAACTGTCCACGAATCAAGATCGATTGCATTTACTGCTTTATAGTTAATTTGAACTTTTGCTTTCTCCAAAGCTTTCTCAATATTCTCCACACTGGCATAATTAGTATGGCCTGTCAATACTATACCTTCAATATCAAGTGGATATTTCTTGCCGTCTACAGTTATACAAACCTTTCCGTTCTCATATGTAATCTGTCCTTCGGTAAATCCCAGGATGTTCAGGTATGTTCTTACTCCTGTATACCCAAGAGACAGCAAGTATTCTCCCGTCGATTGTACATCTTTGTATTTTTCCTTATCCGAGGCTATTTTTGCGTCTCTCTCATCCACATATTTCTGCAGATCAGTGTAATTTTCATTCTTGATTGCTTCCTTAATCCGTGCCGCGTAGTTTTCTTCCGGATTAAAGGGCTGAGTTATTGATATCTTTTTCTCCATACCCGTTTTTGATATCTGGTACACACCTTTTAAATCCTTCATTAAAGACATGTTAAGCGTAAAAGATACTGTACTTTGCATTATCGTCTGAGCTTGCTTCTGCGCATTATATCGATATTCCGATGCGGCATTTGACGCCAACCTGGATAAGCTGTCAAGGGATTCGGTTATTTCTGCCGCCAATTGTCGGGCCTCTTCTATTTCTTGCCTTATCTCCCTTGTTACTTCCCTTACATATGGCTCAGGATATTCCACATCGACTTCGTTGACAAAACTAAGGGCCATATCACGGATATAGGTCTCCATTCCCTCTGTATACCGGCTGAAGCTCTTAATCTCGTATGCCATTTCTTCGATTTTGTCGGGATCTATATATATTGACATAGACTTTTTCTCCTGTTTACCCAGTTTACATCGTAATATATTGAACCTTTTACCGTAATTTCAATCTTGTCCAGTCCGTATATGCTTCGTAATACCCCAAGTGTGCCGAAACGTTATTGTTTGAAGGAAATGCTCCGAATAATATAGATATAATCAGTATTAATAATACCAATTATTATATTTTTCATATCCGCATACCTCACAACTTTTTTTATAAAAAAACATCCGGCGTCTTTTTGTATCGACACAGGATGTCTGAATTTATGGTATATTATGCTGGTTTATTTGTCAATATTTGTCTGATGGTTGCAAACGATATCAATAATTCTTAAATTCGGTCCTTTTTCTTTCGATCATTTCATCTATGCGGTCAATATATTGAGAGACCTCTTTTACATTGCATATTCGCTTGATTTTTTTGCCGTCCGGGGATACAAATTTTGAGATCGAACCTGGTCCCATCGCGATAATGCTCTGAACTTCCTCCATTGTATGGATATTATATACTCATTCGTACCCGATTTTGGCAAAGCATGTGTTCTCAAGATTTGCCAGGATATTCTTCTGCCTGTATAAATAATAAGGTCTCATACCCATGTTCATGGCAGTCTGTCTTGCATCTTTGATCATTGTTTCGACTGTTTTGTCGGAAGTAAGATGGAAATGATAATTACAGCTTTCTATATTCTCATACAGTTGGGAAGCTCTTTTTATTGCCATCGTATGCACTGTCAGGCTCTCCGGAGCCATTCTTTCAATCCATTCCAAGGTATGTCTGAACATATTTTCATCTTCATTGGGAAGCCCGGCAATTATATCCATGTTGATATTGTCAAAACCCATATCCCTTGATATTTTAAATTTTTCAACGACTTCCTCAGGAGTATGGTTTCTTCCTATTGCTTTTAATGTTGAAGCGTTCATGGTTTGCGGATTTATGCTGATTCTGGTGATATTGTTCATTTTCATTGTATTCAGCTTTTCATAAGTGATAGTATCAGGTCTTCCCGCCTCAACGGTAAACTCCGCGTTTTTTATATCAAATGACTCATTAACAAGCTGTAAAACACGGTCAAGACTTGAATTGTCAAGGGCGGTAGGAGTGCCTCCGCCGATATAAACCGATTTGATTCTCAGCTTATTTTCGTCCACCATCTTCTTTACAAATCTGATTTCCTTTTCAAGCGCATCCATAAAAGCCGGTATAAGGCTTCTGTGCCGTTCAACAGGATAAGAAGTAAAAGAGCAGTATAGACAACGGCTTCTGCAAAACGGAATCCCTATATACAGATGTACACTTTTGGGATCAATGTTGATAAACGGTCTTTCCACAACTGCAATATCATAAAGAAAGGCCGCTTTCTCTTCGTTCATAGAAGTTGTTTTCACCAAATGTTTTACAGCTGCTGTTTTATCAAGGCCATCATCTATACACTGCATTGCCAGCTTAACTGGTCTTATGCCGGTCAATGAGCCATAAGGCAATTGTTTACCGGTTACCTTGGTCAATACGTCCACGATACAGGCCCCGGCAAGTATTTTTTTGCTTTTAAGCAGTCTTCCGCCGGGCTTTCTTATGTCATCGGCTGAAACCTGCCTTTTACAGGAGTATTGAGGTTTTATACCTGAAGATCCTAAATTATTAATGGATTCCAATCTTTTGATATTACTAAAATAATCAACCTTGCAAACCCACTCTTCTCCGTTAATTACGGTAACATCCAGAAGACCGCCTGGGATAAACATTTCTTCTCTTAATCCTTCATCTATTAAAGCAAAAGAATCTTCGTCAAAAAAGAGGCGTATCAGCTGCCACGCCTCCAAATCCATATCTATACCGGTTATTTTAACCCATAGTTTTTTATTATCAGACATAAGGATTATTCCTTTTCTCGTAGTCAATTGTAGTAGACATCCCGTGTCCGGGATAAACTTTCACTGAGCCTTCCAATGTATATAATCGTGTTCTGATAGATTCTTCAAGCTGCTTTTGGCTGCCCCCGTACAAATCGGTCCTGCCCACGCTTAATTGAAAAAGGGTATCCCCGCTGAACAGCATATCCTCACATAAAATACATATCCCTCCGGGAGTATGTCCCGGCGTGTGGATGATTTCCAAATCCACATCTCCCAACGTCAACTTGTCCCCATGATTTAACAGAATGTCGGGATAAGGATTGGCAATATCGGTAATAAACCCAAAAAAGTTATACCCGCTATTTTCAAAATCCGAATAAACAGGCAGCTCATCCTTATGAAGACAAACAAGAGCGCCGGTAATATTCTTGATTCTTCCAGTATAAAAAATATGGTCGACATGGCCATGAGTCAGTATTATATATTTGGGCTCAAGACCTCGGTAATCAATTATTCTTTTTATATTTTCAGGCTTATTGCCGCAGTCTATTATGGCACATTGATTTTTGCTTTCTATAATATATGTGTTTGATCCAAATATTCCGTTTGTCAAAATAATGGGTTCCATTATTCTTCATCCTTCAAAATGTCTTTTTACTGTCAAGCATGAGAGTTACCGGACCGTCGTTTATAAAGTCTACTTCCATACTGGCCTGAAATACGCCGGATTCCACCTTAATTCCGTATTTATTGCTGATATATTCTATAAATTTGTCATAATAAGCTTTTGCCTTTTCTGGTCTTGCCGCTGTCGAATAGCTGGGTCGGTTTCCTTTTCTGCAGTCTCCGTAAAGAGTGAACTGGGAAACCACCAGAACATTTCCTCCCACATCAAGTACCGACAGATTCATTTTATCATTATCGTCTTCAAAAATACGTAAATTCATAATTTTGTCGGCCATGTATTCCATGTCTTTATTTTCATCGTCTTCACCCACGCCCAGCAGTACCAGTATACCTTTTTCAATTTTACCTGTTATACTCCCTTCAACTCTTACCTCGGCGCGTTTTACCCGTTGCACAACAGCACGCATAAAAATCTCCTCATTTGTTACGTGATATTTCTATTACATCCTTAATACGACTCATCTTATTTATTATCCTGTCCAATTGTTCGGTATCATTTATTTCAAGAGTCATTTGCATCAGAACCGACATATCCTTGGCAGTTCTTGCATTGATTGCTCTTAACGGGATCCGGGACTCTCCGATAGCATTCGTAACATCAACGATAAGACCGGTTCTATCACGGGCTTTTAAGGTAATTTCGGCTAAATAAGAGACATTATGTGAAACATGCTTGTACCAGTATACTTCAATCAGTCTGGCATCCCCGTCAATTATGGTATTTCGAATATTCGAGCAATCCTTTCTGTGAACCGACACACCACGCCCCCTGGTAATATATCCTATTATTTCGTCTCCGGGAACAGGATTACAACATCGGGAAAGTCTCACCAGACAATTATCAATACCCTTGACTACCACGCCGCTTTCGGGTATGGTCTTAACTTTCCGTTTACTTTCTTTTTCAACCTGATCAAGGAGCATGCTGGTCTGCTCTTCAGGCGGAAGGCTCTTTCTGTACTCTTCCTTCAGCCTGGAGACAACTTTCTGGGCAGTGATCCCGCCCAGTGTGATAGCCGCGAAAATATCTTCAATATTATTAAAATTATACTTTTTCAATAATGTATCAATATATTCGCTTTTTAAGGCCTGGTTCATGGTAAGGCCATGTTTCTTTAATTCTTTTTCAAAAGCGATCCTGCCCTGTTCAACGTTTTCTTCCCTTTTTTCTTTTTTGAACCACTGATTGATTTTATTTCTTGCCTGAGATGTCTTGGCGATCTTAAGCCAGTCCCTGCTTGGGCCGTTACTTGCCCCTGATGTGATGATCTCAACAATATCGCCATTCTTAAGCTCATATTCAAGGGGTACGATCCTGCCGTTTACTTTGGCGCCTATCATTCTGTTGCCGATAGCGCTGTGTATCGAATAAGCAAAGTCAATAGGAGTCGATCCGGCTCTGAGGTTTTTAACATCTCCTTTAGGGGTGAAAACAAAAACCTCATCGGTAAACAAATCTATTTTGAGGTTCTCCATAAATTCGTCAGGATCTCTTGCATCCTTCTGCCATTCGATCATTTGACGCAGCCAGGAAAGCTTTTCTGCGTAGGATTTATTGCTATATCCGCCTTCTTTGTATTGCCAATGGGCAGCAATACCGACTTCTGCAACCCGGTGCATTTCCCATGTTCTTATCTGTATTTCAAAAGGTATTCCGTCAGGACCTATGACAGTTGAGTGAAGAGACTGATACATATTAGGTTTAGGCATTGACACATAGTCTTTAAAACGTCCCGGCATGGGTTTGAACATTTCATGCATTATACCTAAAAGGGCATAGCAATCCTTTACTGAATTTACAATCAATCGTATTGCAAAAAGGTCATAAATCTGATCCAGAGTTTTGTTCTGTGTTTTCATTTTTTTGTAAATGCTGTACAGATGCTTGGCGCGCCCTTCTATATATGTTTCAATTTCAACCTCGGCTGTTTTCTTCTTAACGCTTTCAATGATATTATTTATATATTCCTCACGTTCTTTGCGCTTTTTGGCTATTTTTTCAACCAAATCATAATAGTTTTTCTCATCAAGATATCGGAAGCTTAAATCTTCCAATTCCCATTTGATTTTATGGATTCCAAGCCGATGAGCCAACGGCGCGTATATTTCCATTGTCTCCCTTGCTTTTTGGAGCTGTTTTTCTTTAGTCATAAATTTCAGAGTCCTCATATTATGAAGACGGTCTGCAAGTTTTATAATAATCACCCGAATGTCCTTTGCCATGGCAAGGAACATTTTTCTGAAGTTTTCAGCCTGAATCTCCTGCTTGGATGTATAAGGAATTTTTGTAAGGTTAGTTACACCCTCAACCAACTCTGCTATTTCAGCACTAAACTCCTTTTTAATCTGATCGTATGTGAAGGTGGTGTCCTCAAGGGTATCATGAAGCAATCCGGCAATAATCGAACTGTCGTCCATTTCCAGCTCAGCTAAAATACAACCGACCTCAACAGGATGTATAATGTACGGATCTCCTGATACTCTTTCCTGACCCTCATGAGCCTTGGTAGAAATGTTATATGCCTTTTCTATCAAAGCCACATTCGAATCGGGATTGTATTTCATTATTAAGTCTTTTAGTCTCTTAAAGGCATCTAGCATGTTATCCACCAATCAGTTAAAACTATGCAACATGTTATTTATCCAGTTCAGGATTTCTGAATCCTCCAGGTTCACTCTTCTTACTTCATCAGGCTGTCTGATTGTGTAACTTCCTCTCTCATCCAGTATTACTTCCATAAGCTCCAGCTCATCAAATATCAGTAAAGCTGAAAGAAACTTATATGCGTTAATGTTAAGCTTTGTCTCTCTTCTGAGTATCCCGGCATGTACAAACATATCCGAAGATGTTAAGCATATAGTTCCTTTACGGCTTATATACCTGTATATGACTGCAAGGATGTCCCGGGTTATTACAATATCGTCAAATAATATTATTTTATTAATAATCCCATTATAAAGCCAACTTTCATCCCAATCAAGACATTCAACCTGCCGGGCTGCTTCAAGTAATAATCTGTTCTTTTTTACAGCTTCTTCTGTAAGCCTCATATCCAAAAGCTTTATTTGTAAACTTTCAATACCCCGAAATTCATTTACTTCCTGTGTAAATACTATATCTACAGCATCGCCGGAAAATATCCCCGTTTCAAGATATCCTTTTCCGAAATAAACTCCTTCGATATTCTTTCCGTCAATTTCAAATGTAAGTTTAAGATGCCGGCCGTTACCCACGATTTTCTTATCCCTGATCATTGCTCCTTTATAGCAGAAAACCGGTACCTGATTTCCACACCCAAACGGTTCAAACTTCGAAATAAGTTTTGCCATATTTAAACTGATGTCTCTGCTCTTTGCTTCTAAATCAATAGTTGTTTCCGGAATAAGCATTTCGTCAGTTATTATGTCGTTTGCATAAATATTGATCCGCTTTCTGAATAAATCGAGATTTAACGGTGAAATAGTCAGTCCTCCGGCCTGTTCATGTCCCCCGTATTTTATCAATAGATCTGATTGGTTTTCCATGGCTTTGAATATGTTAAAACCTTCTATACCTCTTGCAGAACCTACGGCTTTTTCATTTTCTACTGAGAATACAAATACAGGCTTATGGTAACGTTCCACCAGCTTTGAAGCAACAATACCAATTACACCGTGATGCCAACCTTCATGATAAACAACAATAACTTTTTCCTTGTTATATCCGGGATCACTATCAATAATTGAAACTGCTTCATTGAAAATTTTGTCCTGAATTTCCTGTCTCTTTGTATTTGAGCTGTTTAGAGCAAAAGCATATTTATTGGCTTCAGACTCGTCATCTGTTGTAAACAGTTTTACTGCTATACCGGCATCCCCCATACGACCGGCAGCGTTAATTCTCGGTGCTATTATAAATGAAACCCTATATGAATCTATCTGGGTTTTATCTACCAATGCTGCATTCAAAAGAGCTTTAATGCCGATACAGGGGTTGTTCCGTATTTTCTCCAGACCGAATTTTGCTATTATCCGATTTTCACCTTTAATTTCAACGATATCCGCAATTGTGGCAACTGCCGCAATATCAAGATAATCTTCAAAAGCTCTCTCATTGCCTGTACATATTCCCAAGGCATGAATCAGTTTCAATGCCACACCTGTACCGCATAGATTCTTAAAAGGATAATTGCTGTTTGGAAGATGGGGATTAATAATTGCCAATGCGTCAGGGATCAGATCATCTTTGCACTGGTGGTGATCAGTAATTATTATATCGATCCTTCTCCCGAGTTTTTTACATTTTTCTGCTATTTCCGTCACCTGACTGCGGGCAGATATGCCACAATCAACAGTAATAACCAGGTCATAGTCGTTACTGGTTATAAAATCGACTGCGACATCAGAGATTCCATAACCTTCGTCAACTCTGTCCGGTATATAATAATCAACCAATAAATTCAATGATCTGAAAAACCTGATTAGAATTGATGTTGCCGAGACTCCATCTGCGTCATAGTCTCCATAAATTAAGATTCTTTCCTTCTTTTGAATTGCTGAAAGGATTCTATCGACCGCCTCTTTCATCCCGTCAAGTAAAAAAGGATCATGTAAATTCTTAAGATCCGGTTTCAGAAATTGCTCAATATCTTCCGCGGTCGATAAGCCTCTTTGATACAGCAGATTATATACTAGCTCATCAGTTTCTTGATTTTTTATCTCTCCATTATTTTTCTCATTTATGTACTTCCATTTTCTCCCGTTACCTAAATAATAATTCTCCATCTTATTTGTCCTTGATTTTTAATAAGAGCTTAATAACAAAGCCCGAAGTTGCCTCCGGGCTTTGTTATTTATTAAAATGTTGTTAAGGCTATCATCCTTAAGGGTCAACAAATAAAACCCTTACTTTGTCTTTCTTTTCCTCGCAGCCTCGGACTTCTTCTTGCGCTTTACGCTGGGTTTGACATAGTGTTCTCTCTTCCTCACTTCAGCGAGAACGCCTGCCTTCGCACATTGTCTCTTAAATCTTTTTAGCGCACTGTCAAGGGATTCGTTCTCCTTAACTTTTACTTCAGACACATCTATCCCTCCCCTCTGTTACGTACATGCCGCCGTGCCAGGGGATTTATCCAGTCAGTGTGAATGGTAAACCATGTTACAGCACGTAATCTATTATATAATAGTGGTTTTAACAGCGTCAATAGATTTTTCTCATTCCTATAATTATATTATCTTTTCATTCAGTTTTGTTCCACCAAGAACATGGTAATGAAGATGAAAAACGGTCTGGCCGGCTTCTTTTCCACAGTTGACAATAACTCTGTATCCGTCCTTATTGATTCCGGTTATCTCAGCAACTTTTTTTATTCCGCGATGAATATGGACCACATTTTCTATATTCTCATCATTCAACCCTTCAAGACTGTCAATATGGACTTTCGGAACAACGAGCACATGTACCGGCGTTACCGGATTAATGTCCTTAAAAGCATAAACATATTCATCCTCGTAAACCTTGGATGAGGGTATTTCGCCTTTAATTATCCGGCAGAACAGACAATTATCCATTATATCAACTCCTACAATGAAATTATTTATTACAACATTACACTGTCATCCTGAGCGAAACACAACGAAGCCGAAGGATCATTTATGTTGACACATAAGATTCTTCGCTTACCCTCAGAATGACATGGGTTCATTGCTCACTTGCACCTCTTACAACTGCCTCAATAAACCCTATAGCATCTCAATGGCTGTTTTTTCTGCTATTTCAAGAGCCTTATCCATGCCTGACGGATCTTTTCCGCCCGCCTGAGCCATATCAGGGCGGCCTCCTCCACCACCGCCGCATGCCGCAGCTGCTTCCTTTATTATTTTACCACTGTGAATTCCTGCTTCAACAGCATCTTTCGTAGCCGAAACAATCAAATTGACTTTTCCGTCTTTATCTGAAATCAGTATTACAACACCTGAGCCAATTTTATTCTTTATTGTGTCAGATGTATTTCTGAGGGCATTCATATCAAGACCTTCCATTTTTGCGGCTATTATTTTTATACCTTTAACGGTCCTGCCATTCGAAATAATACTGTCAAGATTGCTGTTGATCAGTTTGGTATTGGCTTCCTCCAGTTCCTTCCTGGTAGCCTTTATTTCATCAAAAAGATTCTCAATTTTTTTAACAAGATCTTCAGTTGAAGACTTGGCAGCCTCGGCTGCGTTCTTTAAGTACTTTTCTTTTTCTTTATAATAATTTATTGCATTAAAACCTGTAAGGGCTTCTATTCTTCTGACTCCGGCGGAGATTCCGCTTTCACTCAGTATTTTAATAAGCCCTGCCTCGCCTGTTGAGCTTAAATGTGTACCACCGCATAATTCACTGCTGTAATCGCCCGCAGAAACAACCCGAACAACATCACCGTATTTTTCATCAAAAAGCGCTGTGGCGCCTGATTTTTTTGCCTCATCTATAGTCATTAACTTTGTATTAACCGGCAGATTAGCTAAAATTTTAGAGTTAACCTCGTTTTCCACAGCCTCAATCTGGTCCTGGGTCATGGCAGAAAAATGCGTAAAGTCAAAACGCAGTCTATCCGGGCCTACCATGGAACCGGCCTGGTTTACATGATCCCCTAAAATGTTTTTCAGCGCTTTATGGAGCAAGTGGGTAGTAGTGTGGTTTCTGGCGGTAGCTTTACGTTTTTCAACATCAATTGAAGCAGTTACTTTGTCGCCTGCCTGTACAGCACCGCTTATGATTTTGCCAATATGAAGGTATTTACCGTCGGATGTTTTTTTACAGTCATATACCTCCATTTTGAAGTTATCGTTGTAAATAACTCCGGTATCTCCTACCTGTCCGCCGCTTTCTGCATAAAACGGAGTTGTGTCCAGAACGATCGTAACCTCATCGTCCTGTTGGGCGCTTTCAGATAGCTCATTATTCAGTATGATAAACTGAACTATACCTTCACCGGTAGTCTCTTCGTATCCAATGAACTTTGTTGTCAGTGTTTTATCGGTATTGGCAAACAAGTCCTTTTCCCACGCCGAACCTTCTTTGCTTTTATGAGCTTCACGGGCTTTTTCTTTTTGGATCCTCATCTCATTATGGAAGCCTTCTTCATCTATGGAAATGTTATTCTCAGTTGCGATCTCTCTGGTCAGATCCAGGGGGAATCCATAGGTGTCATGAAGCTTAAATACCATTTCTCCTGTCAATATATTAGAACCGTTTGCCCGTACCTGATCCATATACTCTTCAAGGATGATCATGCCCTGATCTACTGTAGCGTAAAAACGCTCTTCTTCAAGACTTATTACCTTTTTAATATAATCCCGTTTTTCAATAAGATTTGGATAAGCCTGTCCGAAACACTCAATTACGGTATCCGCTATTTCAGCCAGGAACAAACGGTTGATCCCCAGAAGTCTTCCATGCCGTGCAGCTCTTCTTAAAAGCCTTCTTAAAACATAACCGCGCCCTTCGTTTGACGGAAGGATACCGTCAGAGACCATCATGGTCACACTACGGCTGTGATCGGTTATTACACGGATGGAAACATCTTTCTTATATTCCTTGCCATAAGGTACATCTGCAATCTTACAGACATGGTCAAGAATAGCCCTTATAGCATCCACTTCAAAGATATTGTCTACATCCTGCATGACGCATGCCAAACGTTCAAGTCCCATTCCTGTATCTATATTCTTACTGGCCAGTTCAACATATGTCCCGTCTTCCTGTTTATCAAACTGGGTAAATACATTATTCCAAACTTCAATAAAACGATCGCAGTCGCAGCCTACCGTGCAGTCAGGTCTTCCACAACCTTTATCGGCTCCTCTGTCGTAATATATTTCCGAACAGGGACCGCATGGTCCTGTACCATGCTCCCAGAAATTATCTTCTTTGCCCATACGGAAAATCTTCTCCGGCGGGAGACCTACATCCTTGTTCCAGATGTCATAAGCTTCATCATCTTCTTCGTAAACAGATACATAAAGCCTGTCTTCCGGAATCTCAAGAACCTTTGTCATGAATTCCCATGCCCAGGGTATAGCTTCCTTTTTAAAATAATCGCCGAAAGAGAAATTACCCAGCATTTCAAAGAAAGTACCATGACGTGATGTCTTGCCTACATTCTCTATATCAGGTGTACGAATACATTTCTGACATGTGGTAACGCGTTTTCTGGGAGGGACCTCACGACCGGTAAAGTATGGTTTTAAAGGAGTCATACCGGCATTTATCAATAAAATACTAGGATCATTTTGCGGAACCAGTGAAAAACTTGGCAGCCGTAAATGACCCTTGCTCTCAAAAAAAGATAAATACATCTCTCTTAATTCATTTAATCCGTATTTTCGCATAATATATTACGACCTCTCTTTTATGTAACATTATTGTTGTTGACCTGAGGAAGAAAAGAATCCATTCTAAAGAATACGGCAGATCCTTTATTCCATAGGGTATGACAATACTGACATCCCGCTTTTTATATATCATTTCTATAACATAGATAAGTATACCCAAACCGACTAATTTACGTCAAGCAGAACAGGCTAAAATATTTGGCCTAAGGTGCTATGGCCTATTTGGGATTATATTGATTAAAACACCTTCGTTTCTATTGTTTTTTTGCGCAAAACCATAGCAGACAAGCTCCGGTCTGATTCCTGCTGTCGGTATATGGATCCATTTTAATCATTTTTCTCCCTGGGTAAATTCAAATCGCCGCTTTCTATGGCCTTAGTTACCTCATCGATAGAAATACCCTTTTTATCAAGTGTTTCCTTAAGCTTTGCCGCTTTTTGAAGTAATAAGAACTGCTCAATTTCCGCGATCTTTGAAGAGATCTCTTTGATTTCGTTATTTATTTTCTCCTTTTCTGCAATTTTCTTGCGCAGTTCTTCCTTCAATATTTCCAATTTTTCGATACGTGATTTTCTTCCGGCTTTTTTTGCCATCATAAACCACCTTCTTTCTCGCTTTTCAATCGTTTACGGTATCTTAAAACACCGTAAACACCAATAACGGTAATTATAATGATAATATCGATGGTGCTGATGTGGAAAAAACTTAAAACACTCTGTCTTTGTTTTTCCAGCTGCGGCAACGTTTCTTTGTGGGCTGTTTTGATTAGACCATCACCGTTATTGCCGTTAATACCGTATAATTCCTGCTGTTTAGCCATCGGAGGCTTGTTGGTTATATTATGATAGAGATACGAAGCGGCGACAAAAACAATGAGGATTATGGCAATATAATCGGTTACTTTTGAAAAACCGCTTCTTTTTTCATACACCTCAGCCCTGTTCTTTTTCCATTCTGAAAAGAAATTGTTCACAAACATATCCTCCCTAATAATGGCCATCTTCAATCTTTTCAAGGATACCGGATATTATCTCTGTTCTTTCCTTTTCTTTTGCTGTAAAACCGAAAGCTGACATCACATTTTCCTTGCTTATATTGACTATCTTCACATACAGTGCAGAATGACCATCACATGTACAACCACTACAATGGTAACGACTACTTCCATTGCTATGGCCGGGGCAATAACAGCCACTGCAAAAATATATCCCGCTGCGGGTGGACAAATTATAAAATTTATCTAAAACGTCTTGTATTTCTTTGTCTTTTAGATTCAAAGAATCTATCAAATCATAAATGCCACTGGGATCCACACCGTATTGATCGGAAAGTTTCTGCTTCTGAACAATAAGGATTGCCAAAACATCCCGGTATATGTCCGATCTTAAGCATCCATCGCTGCCTGTATCTTCAAAGCCATATTCATGGCCGTCATGTCGGTTTATAATTTCTTGATAATTTTGATTAACATCATCAATAAAATTTAACACTCTGTCTTTATGGTTTTTAAAAACCGTTTGTTTTGATTGAGCAGGTTCGGAAGGATTGTAAAGCCAACCGAAACAAGAGTTATATGCATTTGAAATAAAAACCATAATGGATGACATCATATTGAACATAATAATTATGCCAATAAACAGCGCAGCAGCTTTGAGTATGACAGGGTTAAACATTGCTTTAACGGTATAAATAACAGCCTTAACACTACTGGCTGCCGCTTTTACTGCAATTTTTAATTTCTCGGCTTTTGTTTTCGCGTTTTTAATGGATTTAACAGTTTTTGAGGTATTCCTTACAACAGTTTTAACTTTTGTATATACGTTTCTTCCGACCCTGTATGTTCTTTTAGCAGCAACGCCAGTATTTCTGACTTTAACACTTGCAATTCTCAAAGCTTTTACAGCCTCGGTTCCGGTATTGGCAGTACTCTCCTTGTCAAGCTTTACACCGGTGGAGTAAAACCTTGAATAAGAAGTGTTTCCCTGGCATATTCTTTCGGCAAATGTTCTCTTGGCATTTTCATTAATGTATCTGCCGGTGGCAATGATTTTTAATGCCTTAACCGCATTTACTGTGGTACTTGCTGCCTGCCTGGCGCGATTTATATTGCTAATTGTCTGTCTGATTCCTTGAATTCCTTCAATGCTGCTGTCAGTAACTTTTGTTTTGTCAATATGCGCATCGGAGATTTTAGCGGCTGCAGGTTTTATTTCTCCGGTCTTTATTCTTTTCGGTTTTCTGTATGTAATCTTTTTACCGCTTCTTACAGCATCACGTAATCTTGCTTTCCCTGTCTGTCTTCTCCGGTTTAACGCCTCCATGCCGGAAGCACTGTGATTATATCTGTTATCTAAATCACCGCCCGAAAGATTCCTTTTTGATTTTGAATTATTTCCCTGTGATTGTGAAATATTTCCCTTGTTACGAATTCGGGCAAACTTTTCCTTATTCTTTACCCTGTAACGCATGGGTGCAGCAGATAAATATGCCGCTATTTCAATTAAATGATTTAATATTTTATGTTCCGCCGCTAAAGCGGCAGGCAAAACAGCAGAATTGATAACTTCTGCTCCTGTGTCTGTAGTAGTGTTCAAATTTACCCCGCCCAAAAAACTGCCGATTAAATTATCCTGATGTTTTGAAATACCTGCAGTGGAAATGCCGGCAATCCTGGAATAAGCGGAACTCTTACCGGTTGTACGTATATCGATCTTGTATGTGTACCCTCCGGTTCTTATTCTGGGTTCTGCCATCTTTCCGCTCCTTTAGCCTGTTTTATTGTTCCTCAATTTTTGTAGTCATCATTTTATAAAGCTTTGTGTTTTTAGGGAATCTGTCCATAAAAGGAATAATGCTGTCACCGCAGAACAACAACCCCTGGCCGGCGTCACTGTTGGTGATATAACTCAGCTGGTTGTCGGATATATTAAGCAGCCTGGCAAGTTCAGCTCTGTCGGACGGGGCCTGATTAAGCATCATGATAAAGTCTGAGTTGGACAACATACGTCTGGCCAGTTCCGAACGCAATAAGTCTTCAACATTCTGTGTTATACCTGTTGGTATGCCTCCCCATTTTCTGGCCCGTTTATATAATTCAAACAAAAAGTTTGCAGAGTATTCGTTGTTAAACAATAAATATATCTCATCCATGTATATCCATGTACGTTTTCCTTTTTCCCTGTTTCTTGTTATCCTGTTCCATATGTTATCCAGAACGATAAGCATACCCATTGTCTTAAGCTGCTTTCCAAGGTCTTTGATATCGAAAATTACAAACCTGTTATTTATATTTATGTTGGTTCTGTGGGCGAAAATTGATAAACTGCCCTGGGTATAGAGTTCGAGGGATAAAGCGATAGCCTTGGCTTCAGGTTCATTTTGCTTTATCAATTGACGGTAAAAATCTTTTAATGTCGGCTGTTTCTCCGGATCGAAGTCCTGTAAAAAATCAAAATATGTAAACAGCAAGCACCTGTCAATGATAGCTTTTTCTTTGGCCGACAAACCATAATTACCTCCGATAAGGCATTCACAAAGGGATAATATAAATTCGGATTTTAGTACTATAGGATTTTCTTCATCAGAGTATTCCCTGCTCAGATCAAGGGGATTAATATAATTCTTGCTGGCAGCCGAAATATTAACTATCTCGCCTTTAAAATTCATGCCCAGATTTACGTATTCCCGCTCCGGATCAATTATTATAACATCATCATCGGTATTCAGCAGGATATTAATGATTTCCCGCTTGGCACTGAAAGATTTTCCGCTTCCGGGGCTTCCTAAAATAAACCCGTTGGGATTTTTAAGATTGATGCGGTTAAACATGATCATATTTCTGGAAACGGCATTAAGTCCATAGTACATACCATTGATCTGGATCATTTCCTGAGTATTAAACGGCATAAGAATAGCTGTGCTTTCGGTGGTAAGTGTTCTTCTGATTTTCAACCTGCTAAAGCCTAAAGGTAAAACAGAAGCCATAGCATCCTCCTGCTGGAACTTAAGTACGCCTAAATTACATAAATGTTTTCTTGCCGTTGATTTTAAAGTTTCAGTATCCTGATTAAGTTCATCATACGATTTTGCCATATGCATTATAATGCAATTAACCATAAACATTTTTTGATTCTTGTTCCTGAGGTCATCAAGCAATTCTTCGGCTTCTTTCAAACTGTACTGCAAGTCATGTGAAATCAATTCAGAAGTATAACCGCTTTGAACTGCCTTCCTCTGTGCCTGAAGCTTATTGGTCTCCATAGAAGTAAGCTGTCTTTTGACGACCTTTATTGCTACCTGTGGATCCACAGGCTGTATATTTATAGACAAAAGCATGTGGAAGCCTGTATCAGTAAGATCTGAAATAAGCTTATCGGAAAGATATGAAGGAAAATCCCTGATAAACAAACATCTTGCGTATTTGTCATCAAACATGAAATAGTCATTCTTGAATTCAAAATAATCCGGTGAAACATAACCTCTGTCAGCACCCCGCATAAAATCTTTCAAAGAAAATTCGGGTATGGTTATTTCAACTCCTCTGAAAATATCTTTTAAGATTTTAATGCGTTCATTACCGGACAATTCTTTTAGATTACTGTTTAGTTTTCTGAAATTTGAATATAACTCAGTTTCAAACGAATAAAACTTATTCCTTGCAATTTGCAGAGATTCAGCTTCAACGGAAATAGTCAAATATTTATGTCTCTGGATTTCATTTTGTCCCTGGGATATCTTTTCGAGAAGCATTTCATTGTATTCCCGGCGATATTCATCAAAACTGTCATTTTTCATTTTTAGCAGTACTCTGTCTTTAAAATCTGATATATTTATCCTGTTATTAAGTATGGTAATTTGAACGTCCACTGTTGTATCAAAGGAATTGAGAATACTGCAATATCTTAAAAATATATCCTCCTGGTCTGCCTGCTTGGCAATATGGTAATTAACATCGTCAAATTCATAAGTTCTGCTGTATCTGTTCTTTTCAACTTCAATTACGCTGTCATCGCAAACTCTTAAATAAGGGATGGTCTGCTGCGCAGTTTTTGGTACTTTCCTTTTAGCAACAAGGTTTTTATTGTTTTTGATTTGCTTATTATTTTTAAATCTTTCTCTATCCAGTTCCTTGGCCGTCTTTTTTAGTTCTTTCTTAATTTGGTCACTTTCTTTTTTTAATTTTTGAAATTCTTCCTTTAAGTTTTTTTTGGGTTCTTTTCCGGTTGAATCAATAATATCTTCTCCTGAAACAGTTTCTTTTGACGTTATTTGCGTTTCATAAAAAAGCTTTGTATCTTTGTTTCTGTTTCTTAATAAAAGCATTATGATGCCCCCTTACATTTTTTAGATATGCTATTTTTACCGGGCTTTCTCTTGTTTTGTTTTTTTAACGCTTCTGATTCAAGTCTCATAGCCTGCTTATCATCATTTATTATTTCTTTCCTTATTACGGTAAAAACAGGCATGTACACAAATTTCCTTTTTTGCGGATTAAAGTTCATATTAAACCATGTAACTATGAACTTTTCGAAAGGCATTTGGTTAAAATTGAAATAACCAATCAAAATAAGTGGCGCAGCTATAGCTATGACCAGCCAGCTAAGAATCTCTTTGTTTATATATTTTTGTCCCATAATATATAAAGGTACGCAAATGGCCAGAGCAAGCGCTGTTGTAACAGTTTGTCTGATATTTAACCCGAAAAACAGCTTTTCTTTATATTCCCTAATTTCTTTAGGTATCCTTACTTCAATCAATTAATATCCTCCTTACATAATGCCGACTATTTGCCTTGCCCAGGTGCCGGATTTAAACAGCGTTAAACAAAAGACTACCACCAGGACCAAATAGTTTAATAATCCAATATCACCGGCATATGCATCTGTAATAATACCGCCAAACAGTTTAAAAGCTATGACAATTATTACACCCTGCAGGCATACGGCTATGTAGCTCTGTAAAAACCTTTTAGCCGTATCATGCGACATTTCGCCGGCAAGGGTTGATAACGGCAACGGAGCAACCGCACTATAAATCATTATTTCAAACATGCGTCCGATTACTATAACACCTGATATGATGCTTGCCACCCAAATAAGCAGCATGGTCGGCTGCAATTGCAGAAAATAAGTTATATAATTGATCCCTAAAAAACCTCCGTCCATTTCTTCAACCTTATCTATCAATGCATTTGCGACAGAATTGCCCAGAAGGGAACCATCTACCTCCTCAAGACTGGTTATAATACCACTAAATGCATTGAGTATCATACCCATTATTCCACGGCAATTTTCTACGATTACTTTCGCAAAAACGAACCTTAATAAAAGCTTAACCGTAACTTCATAATTTGAAGTTTCAAGCATCAATGTTTTGTTGCACAAATCAATAATAAAAAACAAAGTGATAAGGGTATAAGCAGTTCCTAAAACGACATCAAAAACAGTATTGATAACCGAAGCAGTGGATGGCGCAAATTCTGCAGGAGTCTGGATCACTTTGGTAATAGCATCATGAATACTGTAATTAAGTTCGTCAAATTTTTCTGTTATGTAGCCTGTAAGCCATTCCTCATTCAAGATTTAACCTCCCTTTTGACAATTATAGCCCCTCCAAGCTCTCTCAAAGGGGCTATAATTATTTCCGTATAGCCTTTCTTAATTAGTAAGTCCGAACATATTCAATGTCAGCGTAATACCATAAACAACGAAACCGGATATAAGCGTTCTTAATCCTTTCGTCTTAGCATCTGCGTCATCATTTTTAAACGCAAACCCAAATTGTACTGCTCCTAAGAAGCCTACTGCCATGCCCAATTTTCCGATCCACCCGGCAATGAATTTCATGATTTTATTAAAGTCCGACCATGCATTACCACTTGGTGTTGTAGCTACAACAGTTTCTTCTGCAGCAAAAACCACCGTACCAAGCATAGATACCAACATAAGTACCAAACTTATGCAAGTGAGGATCCTGCTAAACTTTTTAATTTTCTTTTGTGAGTTGAAGAATTTAATCATACAATATTCCCCTTTCCTTTAATAAATTAATCAAACTTTGCATTTGTCTCATCAATTATGTAATCATCTGCTGCATTAATAAACAGGCTGTTAAAATCAAAATCTATAAACATCATCCTCCTTTATGGTAAAATTTTATATTTGTTTAGTAAAAATTTGTCATAACACTATATCCGGTGTTTCATTTCCTTCATGATCTAAGCGGGTTCAATTCCACAGCATAGTTTCAGATCTTAGATGACTGAAATCATAGGCATTATTTATGACATTATCCTCCAACAGGCCATAATTCTTATGTTTCTCAAGAACATATTTTTTTGAATAAAAAGGATGAAGTCCCCTTACAAGCAATATACAATCACTGTCCGGCATTGCTGCAATTTCGTCAGGCGTCATAAGTTCTCTGCCTAATATGCCTTCGTTATGCGAGGTGCTGTTATTCCTGCTGCTTTTACTTCTGTTTCTGCTAATTGTATCAATGGTTTCTTTGCCTAAAGCTTTCGAAATATATTCCAGAGTTGTCTGCTCTTTGCCTCCGAGGAAAAGTAAACTGTCACAATTGCCGACAATACTCTCCCAGCTATCCTTATAAATAGTCTTGAGCTGGGCCATATTCTGTAGGATAATATCAACTGAAATTTCCCTGCTTCTGACTGTAGCTATCAACTTGTCAAAACGCGGTATTGTGCCGATATTGGCAAACTCATCCAGAAGAAATCTTACATGGACAGGTAAACGGCCTCCGTATTTAAAGTCCGCCAATCCGTACAAAACATCAAATATTTGCGTATAAAGCATTGCAACAAGGAAATTAAAAGTATCGTCACTATCGGGTATTACAACAAACAACGCTGTCTTTTTTTCGCCGATTTCCGGTATATTGACAGTATCCTTACCGGTAAGATTGATGATATCTTTATTCAAAAATGCTTTAAGTCTGACTGCCGTAGAAATGAGGATACTTTTTGCCGTTTTACCCGCAGCTTTTTTGAATATCTTATAATACCCTACTGCCGGATGATTCTTATCCCGCGCTTCCAACTCCTCAAACATGATATCAAGCGGCGATTTATAATCTTCGTCATCTTCCCGGACCATTGCCAGTTGCAATAGATCCATAACCGCAGCAAAGTTTTTTTCGTTCCTTTTACCTTCATATACTATGTAAAAGGATAAGGCCAGTAATAATGCTTCTGCGCTGTCTTCCCAGAACTGGTCTCCGTTTGCTTGCCCTTCTTTTTTAGTGTTTTTCATAAGAACATTGATCAGCTTAATTACATTGGAGTCACTGTATTTGCCTTCGGCATCCTGTAAATAAGCAAAAGGATTGTAATTGCAGCTGTGTTTCATATTGATAAGGTTAAAAACCCTAACATTATATCCGTTTTTCTCAAGCATTTTACCGCAGCTTCTTAACAACTCGCCTTTCGGATCAGTGATTATGTAACTTGTGTTCATTTGCATCAAGTTTGGTTTAACGTAAAATCTGGTCTTACCGGAGCCGGAACTGCCTATAACCAATACATTCAAATTTTTTTGCGTTTGGTAAGTATTCAGGCTCATTTGCACATCATTTGTCAGGATAATATTATTGTTTTTATTTTTCTTATCCGCCAGTTTTAAAGCTTCCTTAGCCGTCCCCCAACGTGCCGAGCCGTACTCCCTGCCTTTCCTGTACTTTTTCCTGGTTGTGACGGTATAAAGAATCCATAACAAACAGGCGAAAATACCAAGGAAAGTAAACTTAAAAGAATAAGTATCCTTGTTCAAACTTAAAAGATTATCCTTGATCAGATGAGGTTTGGAAAGATTACTTTCAAAACTGTTGATTATCTCAATAATGTCAGGTTGATCATGTGATGCAAGAGCAGTATCAAAAGCATGCCCCAGCTGCGCAAGCAAATATATTGCCCCAAGACCAAAACAAAAAATGATTAACAGCATAACAACATCAAATCGTTTTGTTTTCATAAACAGCCTCTACACTATAAAACTTATATTGTTAACAGTCTTATCTTTTTGTGGGTTAATAAGGTATTTGATTTCTAATTTTCAGCTTTTGTGAATTGATATATAGATTCAAATTAAGATTATCTGATTTTTTCTTATGTACTTAAATTTTTAAATATTAACATGATTTATTTATCTTTTATTGGGGATTATACCACTACTTAATTTAATTTTCAATATTTTCCTATAAATATTTTTTATATTTTCTTATAATTGTATTTAATTATATATTTAAACATATATATTATTGTAATTTTTATGCCATTATTTACATATTATGTTATTTATAATTATAAATTTTATTCACGTAATAAGTAAATTACAACAGGAAAAAAATAACAAATATATACTACATATATATCTTTAGAATTCCTATTGAAAAAGAATGATAAAATACCCTAAAACGTCCATTAATCATAAAAACTGTTAATACCTCAACGGGAATTAAACTTAAAAAAGTGAAATAAAATACTGTATTAAAATAGCTTTAAATATTAATATGCTGAAATGGATTATTAATGATTACTCTAAATATTGTTAAAATACTCAATTATTAATAAAAATTTATTTAAAATAATTACCTATCAGTTCAAATAAGCACACTTATATAATATTAAAAAATTTTGAATTAAAATATTAAAAATCCTTCCAATAATTCAATTCAATCTTCAATTAGTGAAAAATAAAGGACCGTTGACAAAATCAACAGTCCTTTTTTTAAAATTAAATCATGTGCCTCATAGACATGAATGCTCTTCCACAACATCTGCCAATATTTCTACCGGTTCTTTTCATAGCTCTCCAAGAGCGATCCATTCTGAAATTCTCTTCGGCCATTAACGAAAACGCCGCGCCTATCACCGCTCCCATTATAATACCACTGCCAAAACCAGGTTTCATTATGCTACCTCCTGTTCTTAGATTTTCTTTGTATTTATTATTACAAAAAAACAAATTTTGAATCCATGAAGTGTTTGACAGTTATATTTTGTTGCTCTAAAATTAACCATGAAAAACTTGATAAGCATTACCGGTTTTTCATAATTTTATTCCCTACAGGCCCGAATGGCTGGTCAAGTGATTTAACGGGTCCCATGCGGATGATACTCGGGAGAAAAAATATTCGCCTGAAATATTTCTTCTCTCCCCTTAAGGAGCACAAAATTTTATTATCATTACAGGAGGCTGTTATGCTTAAAACAAGTTTGATCAAAAAAATGAAAGATAATTTAGGTATCGATATTTCATCCATATTGCTGCCCGTTAAAGAAATCGATATGCAAAAATGGTCAGTTGTAGCCTGTGACCAATATACATCTGAACCGGAGTATTGGAAGGATGTAGAGAGTTTTGTCGGCGAAAGCCCGTCAACACTAAGATTGATCTTTCCTGAAGCCTATCTTGAAATTGAAACGGAAGATGAAAAAGCTGCCAGGATCAGCAAAATTAATGAAAGCATGACAACATATCTTAATAACAACTTGTTGTGTGAATATAAAGACTCAATGATACTTGTAGAGAGGACATTCAATAGCGGTGCAAAAAGACACGGCCTCATGATGGCTTTAGACCTGGAGCGTTATGATTATAACAAGGGTTCCCAGAGTCTTATTCGCGCGACTGAAGGGACCATTGTTGACCGGCTTCCTCCCCGTATTCGGATCCGTGAAAATGCTCAGTTGGAATTACCTCATATAATGGTACTTATAGATGACGCAGAAAGAACAGTAATTGAGCCGTTGATTGAAAAAACCGCCACATTGAACCAACTATACTCTTTTGACCTCATGAAACAAAGCGGAAGTATAAAAGGTTGGCAAATTAATCAGGAAGACTTGATTGAAAACGTGGCAAACGCCCTTTTGAAGCTTGCAGATAAGGAGAATTTCAAATCACGCTATAACGTAAACGATGATTATGGAGTGCTTTTGTTTGCTGTCGGCGACGGGAACCATTCACTTGCTACTGCAAAAGCTTGCTGGGAAAAAATCAAAAAATCAGTGAAAGAAGATGAATTAAAAGATCATCCCGCCCGTTATGCTCTTGTTGAGATAGTAAATGTTCATGACAGTGGGCTTGTATTTGAGCCTATTCATCGTGTAGTTTTTAATTCAAATCCCAGGCATTTGTTGGATTCTTTTATTGCTTATTACAGAAACAGGGGCTGCAATGCCGGGATAACACATGGTACAGAAAAGCCGGATGTTTCCGGTCATGCAATAAAATTTATAACCGAAGAAGGGTATGGTTACATAACTGTTGAATGTCCCTTGTATAATCTTGATGTAGGGACGCTTCAAAGTTTTCTTGATGATTATATAAAAAACAATAAGCAAGTCTCAATTGATTATGTGCATGGTGAGGAAATCACCGAAAAACTCGGCAAACAACCTGGAAACATCGGTTTCTTCCTTTCCAACATAGATAAGAACGAACTTTTTAAAACAGTAATACTTGATGGAGCTCTGCCCAGAAAAACATTTTCTATGGGAGAAGCGTCAGAAAAGCGTTTCTATCTTGAAGCAAGAAGAATTAAGTGATCTTTTGTTTTATCGGTTACAGATTTGGAGCCAACATTAAATAAAATGGCTCTATTTGAGCATTCCTCTTAATGCTTCCAATATCTTTTTCTCCAGCCTTGAAACCTGGACTTGCGAAATACCTAGTTTTTTGGCAACACTTTGTTGTGTCTGGCCGGAATAATATCGCATCCAGATAAGTTTTTTTTCACGGCTGGGGAGCTGCTTGATAGCATTATGAAGCGATATCTTTTCGACAGTATCGGCCTCCCTGTTGTTGTCCTGTGCGATGATCCTGTCTATTAACCGATTTTCCGCCCCATCTTCGTCTTCGTATTCCCTGAATAAAGAATCAGGAGTCCGGGACGCTTCCATGGCATGGATAATGTTTTCAGGTTCTTCTCCCAGTTCCTCGGCTAATTCGTTTATACTAGGGGGTCTTCCCATTTTTTGCTCCAATTTTTCGCTTACGTCTCTGGCTTTAATTGATAATTCCTTTAAGCTTCTGCTGACTTTTATAACTCCGTCGTCCCTGAAAAAACGTCGAATTTCTCCTAATATCATAGGAACCGCATAAGTAGAGAATTGCACATTAAAAGACAGGTCAAATTTATCGACAGCCTTAATAAGCCCAATACAACCTATTTGGAACAGATCGTCGATTTCAACATTGCGGTTCCTGAAGCGTTTTACCACGCTCCAGACTAAACCCGTATTATTGTCTATGAGGGTATTCCGTGCTTCAACATCGCCGTTCTGGGCTCTCTTAATCAGCTCCAGACACGACTCGTTATTTATATTATCCATATATTAGCCTGCCCTATTTTCCAACTGTTTTGTCATATGTACTTTTGTACCTTTTCCCGGTGCCGATTCCACTGATAAACTGTCCATAAAGGTTTCCATTATTGTAAATCCCATCCCCGAACGTTCAAGTTCAGGCTTTGAAGTATAAAGCGGCGTTTTCGCCTTTTCAATATCCTCAATTCCTTTGCCGAAATCCTCTATGGTTATTTCTACGTGGTCGTTATAAAGAACGCACTCCATTACTATGATTCCTTCTTTTTCTTCATAACCATGAATTATGGCATTAGTTACGGCTTCTGATACGGCAGTCCGTATATCGGCCAGAATATCAATCGGAGGATCGGCCTGTGCTACAAAACTGGCCGCGACAACCCGGGCAAACCCTTCGTTGACTGATTTACTGATAAACTCGGTTCTCATCCTATTAACTGGTTGCATACTTTTTAACCTCTCAATACAATGACTTTCTATTTTATAGTGCATATTTAAATTATTAAATTATATATATTAGACATTTTTAACATTTTTATTATTCCAGGCTTTGGATTTCTTATACTTAAATTTCCTCCCACACTTGAAACTCTTTTCATTCTTCCCATAATCAGCCCGATCCCGGCACTGTCCAAAAATGTAACTCCGGATAAATCTATTATCATATTTTTAACTGGTTCCATAATAAATCTGCTGTCGATCTTTTCTTTCAGTATACTTGATGTGTGATGATCTATCTCTCCCTCAATTGATACGACAAGTGTCATTCCGTCCCTTTTAAACCTTACATCCATCCGCTTCACCTCTGATTCCCTGTTATTTATCAATTTCTCTATTTCCCGCATCTTTCCTTTATATTGTAAAATTTATACAAAAAAATGCACAAAAAAACCGGTAACAAAAAAGCGCAATGTCTTTTTTATCCCCGGTTTACGATTATTATACGGCTTATACTACCCCTTCAATACTTCCAAAGTAACTATAGAACCATAAGTATTTGATTGATCCTCCATAATTATGATGGATATATTGCGATACCCTTCCATTTCGCACATAAACATTATTGATCCGTCATTTTCCATTTTCATCGGTTCTTTTTCCAGTTTGCTTAAAAAATTATCCTGATAATATTCCAGAGCTTCATCGAAACTCTTATCAGTGCCGAAAATTATCCTGACATTGGTTTTAGCTTCATTTTCATATACATTAATGATATTTATATCTGACATAACCGGGACATCATCGGTCGGGAAAGAATCCGGCAGTACAAGACCAGTTCCCATTTGTCCCAGTATATCTCCAAAGCCTCCAAAACCACCTATACCACCCAAATCAGTTTCTTCACCGACAGAACTGTTATTTTTACTTTCTTCGGTCATGGCTTCTATTCTGTCCATAGTTTCATTATATTGGCTGTTGTCGCCTAACGGTACTCCGATCAATTGGCCCTGAAATGTACTTCCGATATTCAAAGTCGGAAAATATACATATACTTTCCCTGATTTTACAGCGATTTTTATCGGTACGTCAGCCGATCCTGAGTCGGTGGCATTGATCCCTCCGCTTCCCATGCCTTCGTATTTTCCTCTGATATATGGATTAAGCACGGCTGTACCTGTTATTTTTTGTGTGAAAGTAGCCATCGTTTCAAAATCAATAAGATGAGGAATTCCAATTTCACCTTCTTTTTTCCCGAAATCAGCAAATTTGCTGACATCATAAGCAACAACATCAAAGGTTACATCATTGCCGAATCCATATGCATCAAACCCGCCTGTCAGCTCCACTCCTTCATTGGAGAATTCCGAAATATCCAGTTTTGACCTCAGACAAAAAGCCCCGTGGTATGTACCGGTTACATCGGTACCCCCTTCTTTTTCAGCTATGAAGACCAATGTATGTTCCACTGTCGTACCGTCGGAATACTTTCTTGGTATAGTCTGATCCACCTTCATAACCCAGTTGCATTCCAGGAGTTCATTTTCTGAACTTGGCCTAATGGTGTTTTTTCTTACACATCCAGAAATGAATGAAGCAAGTAAAAGAGCTGTAATCAGCAGTAAAGCCAAATATCTTCCCTTCATGGCAATAACCTCACTTAATGGTATATATTACATATATACCATTAATTTATAGTTCTTTCCATATATATTGGCATTTGTGAATATTTATATTTTTAGTCAGGACATGTTTCAGATACCGTTTGATCTTATGCTTTCAGCAATACTGTCAATTTTTTTCAAACGATGATTGACACCAGATTTTGATAATGCAGGGTTCAGCATTTGTCCCAGTTCCGACAAGCTTGCGTCCGGGTTTTCAAGCCGCAATACCGCTATTTCACGAAGGTTATCGGGAAGGCTGTCCAACCCCTTTGTTTCAGCTATGTATCTTATACTATCAACATGACGTAAGGATGCGTTTACCGTTTTTTCCAGGTTGGCGGTTTCGCAGTTTACAATACGATTGACCTGATTTCTCATCTCTTTTAAAATCCTTATATTCTCAAGCTTCATAAGGGCGTTGTGAGCGCCTATCACATTAAGAAAGTCAACGATTTCCTGGCCTTCTTTCAGGTATACCAAATAATGTCCTTTTCTTTCAATGTACCTGGACTCAATATCAAATTCACTTAAAAGTGAGATACATTCCTGGGCAAGGAGTAAATTTGGAAATGTTATTTCCAGGTGATATGAGCGATCCGGATCGGTAATTGATCCGCCTGCCAGGAAACAACCTCGCAAATAGGCTCTTTTGCAGCATCTTTTTTTTATCTTGATGTTTTTATATGTTATTTTTTCGCCATTTTCATCAATAGAAATACCCATCTTTTTCAGTATCATCTTCATTTCTTCTCCAACCAAATGGGTGAATTCCAGACGATATACCGTATGATTGCGAAAACGGCGCGTTTTTAATATAAATATATCAGGACTGTTCCTGTATAACTCTTTTACCCGTGAATACAAATGCCTTGAGAGGGATGCGTTTTCAGTAGTAAAAAGAACTCTTGACTTTCCCTTATACTTTCTCATAACAATACCGGTCCTGATAATGCCGGTAAGTTCATATTCCCTGCAGCAAATATCAGGAGTCTCAATCCTGGTAAGCTCCTTTTTTATTTCCATTGAAAAAGACAAAGCAAACCCTCCTACAGTTCACATGTATTTTAATTAAATTTGGTCAGTTCCATAATGGTCTTGGACAAAAGATTTGAGTCATGTCTTATTAAATCTTTGCTTATTTTGACTAAATCCTTTTCTATCAGCCTTACGCCCAGCTTCTTAATAGCAGGGTAGTCGATATGTACAGGGTTTGAACCGTCATTCTGATATTTCCTTAAAATATCCGGCTTGATCTTTCCGTTATTTGCAATACAAATATCTATAAAAGGTCTGCCTACGTGAGAATAAATAGCGTCAATATGATCTCCCACAGTATAGTTTTCAGTTTCTCCCGGCTGAGTCATGATATTGCAAACATATACTTTTATGGCTTTAGATTCCGCAATAGCTTTGGCTACTCCTTCCACCAACAGGTTCGGAATTATGCTTGTATAAAGGCTTCCCGGTCCCAATACAATCACATCGGCTTCATATATGGCATCGATTGCCTGTTTTACAGGGGTCACCGATGGTTTGTTAAGCATTACTTTTTTTATTTTACCCGGATGTGTCAAATTATGAGAACCAATTCTTGATTCACCCCTGATCTGGGTTCCGTCTTCCAGTTCAGCTACAAGATGAATATTGTCCTCGGTAACAGGATATATTTTTCCGGTTATGGCCAGAACTTCCCCCATGTACTTTACAGCCTGCTCAAAACTATCTGAAATTCCATTCATGGCTGCCAGAAAGAGATTACCAAAACACTGACCTTTTAAAGTGCCTTCAGTAAACCTGTAAGCCAGAAGTTTTTCAAGTACAGGTTCTGTTTCAGCAAGGGCTAGCATGCAGTTACGAATATCACCGGGCGGAAGTATTCCCAGATCATTTCTCAGTACACCTGAACCACCGCCGTCATCAGCTACCGTTACAATAGCTGTGATATTGCTGGTATATAACTTCAACCCTCTAAGTAATGTTGAGGTTCCTGTTCCGCCGCCGACAGCAACGACTCGCGGACCTGCCGATAATATTTTTCTTCGGTAGATAATATCTCCTATCTCGCTGACATTGGAAGGTTTTTTTATAATTCCGTTTGAATAGACATCAACAAACTTAATAAATATTTTGTTGAAGCAAATCAAAATACCGTATATGCCGAAAATACCTAGCAATAAAGAAATACCCCATCTTATCGGGCTTATATCCGTTTCTATCAATAAAACGACCAAAGAAGCTATCAAAAGAATAATGCCTAAAATGCCGCTAAACAGCCATCTTTTAAATCTTAAGCCTATTTGAAACCACCTGAGTGATCTCATAGTGTTCCCCCTTTATTATCCTTGTTGGCGGTATCGTCACGGTTTATATCCCTGTGTTGAATTACCACATTTGCCCCTCTTCGCTTCAGTCTTTTATATAGCTTGTCAGCAATGGCGACCGATCGATGCCTTCCGCCTGTGCAACCTATAGCGATAATTAATTGCCTCTTCCCTTCTTTAACATATTGCGGCAAAAGAAAAATTATCATATCAAAAAGTTTATTGATAAAAGTTCTTGTTTCAGAAAAGTTCATGATATAATCCAGTACCTCGCGTTCCAGGCCTGTCCGGGGTTTAAGGTCAGGTACATAATATGGATTAGGTATGAACCTGACATCAAATACCAGGTCACTGTCAAGGGGAATACCGTATTTGAACCCGAAAGAAACAATGTGAATTAGTAATCCGGAAAAATTCTTCCCTTTAACGAAATGATTTGTTATAGCTTCTCTTAGCTGCTGCGGACTGAGATTTGACGTATCAATGGTAACATCGGCTTTATCTTTTATTGTTTGCAGGATTTTTCTTTCTTCTGCAATACCGTCCGAGAGACGTCCGTCTTTTGACAGAGGATGCATACGCCTGCTTTCCTTGAATCTTTTGACTAAAACAGCATCTGACGCATCCAAAAATAAAATCTTATATTTGATGTCCATATCCGTTAATGTGGCAAGAGCAGGCAAAAGGTCCAAAAACATTGCTCCGCCACGGATATCTATGATGAGCGCTATTTTTTCAAGCTTTGATTTTCCGTGCATTATTACTTCTGCAAATTTGGGAATCAATGAGGGGGGAAGATTATCTACACAGAAATATCCAATATCCTCAAAAAATTTCACACACAGGCTTTTCCCGGCTCCTGACATTCCTGTTATGATAAGCAGTTCCATTCTCAATAACCCCCGACTATCTTTACCTCAAGCTCTAACCATATGCCTGAGTTTTTATATACCGTATCCTGTACATATCGAATAAGTGAAATAATATCTGTTGCGGTTGCATTACCTGTATTAACTATAAATCCGCAATGTTTGTCCGAAACCTGTGCTCCTCCTATTTTGGTCCCCCTAAGGCCGCAGTTGTCAACAAGCAAGCCTGCAAAAGTACTTGGAGGCCGCTTAAAAATACTTCCTGCGCTTGGGAAGTTGAGGGGCTGTTTTTCGCGTCTTCTGGCGTTCAATTCATTCATTTTGCTTTGGATTTTGCTTTTTTCGCCCTTTTCCAGCTTTATTTTTACTTGCAGGCATGTCAGGTTATCGTCCTGTATTCTGCTGTGCCTGTAAGAAAAATTATGCTCATTCCCCTTAAGAGTGATCATGTCTCCACTGCTGTCAAGGCAGAGGGTCTCTATTACGACCTGTCCCATTTCTCCATCATATGCTCCAGCATTCATATAAACCGCGCCTCCTACGCTGCCGGGAATTCCCGACGCGAATTCCAGCCCGGTTAAGGAATGCTCAAGTGCTTTATTGGCAACCTGTGCCAGGGACGCACCTGCCATCGCCACAATCATATCATCATAAACCTCTATATCAGATAACGGTTTCCCTATCTTAACTATCACACCTTTATATCCTTCATCGCGAAATATGAGATTAGAGCCGTTACCCATTACCATATAGGGAGTATTGGTTGATTTTAATAATTTAACGATCTTCTGAATACAGGAAATTGATTCAGGTATGATCATGATATCCGCATTTCCGCCTACTTTCATCGTGGTGTGCTCTTTCATCGGTACATCTTTCAGAATGGTACACGCACCGCATATTGTCTCAAGCTTATTGTAAATATCGACTTTATTCAAAGCTTCCACTCCTTGAATCAACCCTGTAATAATTAATATTAATTTTTACCTGAATAATTTAATAATAAGCGAAGCGGCAACTAAAAATTAAAATTTTTACGCATATCGCCTGCCAGCTTCTGAGTAAATACCTGCGCAGCATTATATCCCATTTTTTTCTGCCTGTTATTCATAGCAGCCACTTCGATAATAATAGCCAGATTCCTGCCTGGTTTTACCGGAATCGTTAATGATGGCACCTTTATTCCAAGTATCTCAGTTGTTAATTCTTCAGTACCCAGTCTTTCATATTGTTTTTTAGGATCCCACAATTCCATGTTGACAACCAGGGCAATAGACTCAGTGACCTTTACCGATCCTACTCCATATAAATATTTTACATCCAGTATTCCTATTCCGCGGATTTCAATAAAATGACGTATAATTTCAGGGGCTGAACCAACCAGCGTTTTGCTTGAAACTCTTCTGACCTCAACCAAATCATCGGCCACAAGCCTGTGGCCGCGTTTGACCAGTTCCAGTGCAGTTTCGCTTTTACCTACTCCGCTTTCACCAAGGATCAAGACCCCTTCTCCATATACCTCGACAAGTTCACCGTGCAAGGTCTCCATAGGAGCAAGTTCGACATTCAAATATGCGATCAGATTGCTGCAGAAGGGAGAGGTATCCTCTTGGGTGCGCAAAAAAGGGACATTAAACTCCCTAGCGCATTCCATCATCTCAGCAAGTGGCTCCATCCCTCTTGCAAGAACAACACACGGTATGCCTTTGGAAAAAAATGTCCTTATACTCTCGTAACGTTTTTTATCTTCCAATTGAGCAAGATAAGTCATTTCGACCTTACCAATAATCTGGATCCTGTCGGTTCCAAAATATTGATAAAAACCTGCCAGCTGAAGTCCGGGGCGGTTTATATCCGTTGTTTCAATTCGTACTTCATCATGTTCATCCAAATAGTACAGTTTTTCTAAACCTAACTCCTCAACTACTTTAGATAACTTGACACAACGAGATGTTTCAAATGCCATTTTTTTACTCTCCTTAAAAGAGATTTTGTATTACGACAGTTTTCATATCATATTTTTCACAAACGGTATTATGTAATATGGACTTTTTATCCAAATCCTTAAGCCCGTCAGGTATAGGCATGTTTGTCTCTTTCGACAAAAGCTCCAAAAGCTCAAACTCGGACTTTCCTCCAATACTCTGTTCCCCAAAAAGAGCCTTGCATACACTGCCGTTAAATTTAAACGGGCTTGCAGTTGATACTATAACTGAAGGGGTCAAATCGCCGGTGGTTATCACGTATTTGTCATAAACATCTACAGCTACGGCAGTATGCGTATCTAATACATAGTTGTTTTCTTTATAAACGCATTCTATGGTTTTCAATGTTTCGTCCTGATTGGACCATCCTGCCCAAAAAGACCTATGTAATTCCTTTAAAAGATTCTGTCCTACTTCATAATGTCCTTCTTCATTAAGCCTTTTCATCCAGTCGGATACTTTTTTATCATCATGATCTGTCAGCTCATACAAAAGTCTTTCAAGATTGCTGGATATCAGTATGTCCATTGAAGGCGAGACGGTTTTTATAAATTTACGTCTTTTATCATAATTTCCGGTCCTGATGAAATCAGTCAGAACATTATTGTCATTTGAAGCGCAAATGAGCTTGTTTACAGGAAGTCCCATCCGCATGGCGTAGTAACCCGCCAGGATATTGCCGAAATTACCTGTCGGTACCACAAAATTTACTTTATCGCCTGCTTTTATTCTATCAATTTTTATAAGATCCGCATAAGCCGAGAAATAATAAATAATCTGCGGAACAAGCCTGCCCCAGTTGATGGAATTTGCCGATGAAAACTTTAAGTTTCTTTTTGCCATCTCTTCTTTAAGTTTTTCATCGGTAAATATTCTCTTTACGCCCGACTGGGTATCATCAAAATTCCCGTTGACGCCGAATACCTTTACATTCCCACCGGTTTGAGTTATCATCTGGTATTTTTGTACCTCGCTTACCCCATTTTCGGGATAAAACACTATGATACGCGTACCTTTTACATCAGCAAATCCTTCAAGCGCAGCTTTCCCCGTATCGCCGGAGGTTGCGACCAGAATGACGATTTCACAATCTTCCCCCGTTTTCTCCATTGCCTTTACCAAAAAGTGAGGCAATATCTGGAGAGCCATATCCTTGAAAGCGCAAGTGGGTCCATGCCATAATTCCAGAAGGCATAAATTCTCACTTACAGGTTTTATGGGTGCAATATCGGCAGTTTCGAACTTATTGGTGTTATAAGCATTATTGACACAATCAGCGAGCTCATCATCAGTATAATCATCCAGGAACTGTTTTAATATAAATACCGCCCGTTGGGCATAGGACATATTTGCCATGTTGGAAATATCCTGCTGATTAAGCTCTTTTATCTGTTGCGGGACATATAATCCCCCATTGGGAGAAATACCTCTTTTTATTGCTTCGGCTGAGGGTATTCCTTCTTTGCCGCCCCTCGTACTCTCATATAAAACCATAAAAAACACTCCAACGATAATAGAATATGAAATTTTGTTTAATTCCGCATACAAATTAACACTACTTATGATAAACTATACGGTATAAAAAAGCAATCAGCCGATAACTGTAATATTCATCGTTCTAAATGCTTTTGTTCATCTTTTTTTAATCATTTTATAATCTAAAAGTAATATTAGGATCCGTGCATTAATGGTATAATATAAATAAGTTATTTATTCCTCCTTTTATATATTTAGATTTTATTTTATATTATTTTAGAATCAATTACGGCACCGACGGCAATAAATCGCAATTATTTTATAAGTATATACGCCTGTGGTGCTTTTTTTTTGTGCATTTTTGTTTTACAATCGTATAAAATGCAATATATAAATTGAATTTTATGCTGTAAGTACTTAAATTGAAACACAAAGGATGATACCATGACTGAAACACACCTTAGTGACTATTATTCAAAATATAACAAACATTACTATAAGAGGATAACTCTGTCCATATTGATGATTCTTATTTTTCGTATCTTAATAACAGGTAAAGAACCCTATCCCATTGATATGACCGGTTATGTGATGTGGAGTAAATATTTAGCCGTAATCGGCCCATCCCATTTTTATTCTGTATTTCACGTCGTTTACGCTCCGTTTTTTCAGTACTTTTTATGGTTTACCGGAAAAATTGCAAACTGGTTGTCAGTTTCATATGATTTACATGTTTTCCTCATAAAATTATGGTCAGTCTTATTTGAATTTATAGGTGCATGGCTTATATATGTATTGTCAAAGAAAGTAAAAAAACCTGAAACCGGAATTATAATGGCATTTGCATATTTATTAAATCCGGGAGTTTATATAAATTCTTCCATCTGGGGACAATTCGATTCAATTCCGGCAACTATGCTGTTAGGTGTAATAGTGTTATTCGAATACAGAAAACATAATCTTGCGGCTCTTTTGTATCTTGTTGCCGTTTTGACAAAACCACAAAGCGGTCTTTTACTTCCGGTGGTTTTATATCTTTATTTCAAAGATTTTAAATTGAATAAAAAGTGCCTCATTCGGCTGACAACCGGGCTGGTTTCCGGTCTTATCCTTTACTACGCAATTGTTTTACCATTCTATACCCCAACAAAACTTGCAGACAGATTGCCTAAATTCATTGATCCCCTCTATTGGCTTTTTGATCTATACTTTAGCAGTATTAAGGATTATCCATTTGCTACAGCTAACGCGTTCAATTTATGGTTTCTCCTGGGAGGGCAAATTCAGCATGACAACATGCCTTTTCTTGGTTTAAGCTATTTTACCTGGGGCAATATCCTTATGTCTGCAGCTTTGGTATTCGCTTTTATTTGTCTTATAAGAGGAAAGACCTCACTTTATTCAATAGCCTATTTTTCATATCTCGTTCAGTTCAGCGCATTCTTTCTTATGACAAAAATGCACGAAAGGTACCTGTTGCCGGCAATAATCTTTATTGCTCTTGCGTCGGTTTTTGAAAAAAAACATATGATACTGCTTGCACTTGTTAGTTTTTCAGTATTTATAAATCATTTATATTTGTATATAATCTCATTTGGAAAAGTATATTGGCTTGAACGCTGGGACGGTCTTGCCATGACTATATCATTCATAACCCTTATAGCTTATGTATTGTCAATTTATCAGGGCTGCAGGGCATTTATAAGACCTGGAAAACACTGTTTAGGAGAAAGTTATGACTGGGAAGATAACTAAAAAAGATATTAAAATTATGGCAATAATGACTGTCATTTATTTAATTATTGCACTTATTAACCTTGGTTCTTTTAAAGCGCCTAAAACAGGATGGGAACCTGAAAACCTCAATGAAAGTTTCATAGTTGATTTCGGCAGAGAGGTCACAATAGATAAAATAATGCTGTTTGGCGGAATCGGCCACAGTTGGGGTTGTTTTGGGACCCTTGAAATAGAGGCTTATCGCGATGGTGAATTTAAAACTTATTGTTTTATAGATATGAAATCCGTATACAAATGGCATTATGCAACAGTTACTACCACTACCGATAAGCTAAGGATCACAAACACATATTTGAGAACTGATAAAGAAAATGATAAGAATAAATTTTATAAGGCTGAATACATGGAAATGGGTTTTTTCAGCGGTGATAGTTTAATTTCAGGATTTACCGTAACAGACAAACCTAAGACCGAAGGCATTGAGAAGTTGTTTGACGAACAGGATCTGGTGCCGGATCGTCCAAGTGTTTTAAACAGCACTTATTTTGACGAGATATATTTCCCACGTACTGCCCTGGAGCAGCTTGAAAAGCGGGATATACTTTACGAAAACACTCATCCGCCGCTTGGGAAAACCATTATTGCATTTGGAATCAGTATATTCGGCATGACTCCTTTCGGCTGGAGAATAATGGGTACATTATTCGGTGCAGCTTTGATTCCCCTTATGTATATCATCGCCAAGCGTTTCTTTAAAGACACCTTTTGGGCTTTCTTCTGCGCTTATTTAATGATGTTTGACTTCATGCACTTTACTCAGACACGTTTGGCTACAATAGACAGCTACACCGTATTCTTCGTAATGCTTATGTTTTATTTCATGCTGGATTATTATGATTCAAGATCTTATGAACGAGGCTTTTTCAAATCTCTCATCCCTCTCCTGCTTTGCGGTATTTCCCTTGGCCTGGGCGGAGCAACAAAATGGATAGCATTATATGGCGCCTTCGGCCTGGCAATCCTCTTTTTCCTGTCAAGAGGCTACGAGTATAATGACCTCAATAACCAACTTAACCTTAAAATCAATAATGAAGGAGTCTCGGTAAAACTTAAGGAAAAAGAGCTGGGAAAATGGCTTGGCAAATATTTCTATTTAACTTGTTTATTCTGCGTATTATTTTTTATTATTATACCGGTTGCCATCTATGTACTGTCTTTTATCCCCATCCACTACAATGATAAAAATATGGGGCTTATAGAAGCAGTGATCGAATCGGTTAAAAGTATGTTCAATTATCATAAGGGTGTTACTGAGTCCCATCCTTTTGCATCTCCCTGGTATGAATGGCCTTTAGATATTCGCCCGATTTTTTATTACCAGGGCGAACTGTTGCCGATTGATTGGGGAGCATCTATTGCCGGATTCGGACATCCTCTTTTATTCTGGATCGGTCTTATTTCATTTTTCATAATATTATGGTCCTTGATATCAAATATTTTTATAAAAGAGAATTTTCTTGGTGAAAACAAGCTGATACTTTTTCCGGTAATCGGTTATTTGTCTCAGTACCTGCCCTGGGTAATCGCTCCCAGAAAGGTCACCTTTATATACCATTATTTTTCCTGTACACCTTTTCTTATACTGATGATTGGTATTATTTTCAAATTTCTGGAAGAAAATAATCTTTTGAGACGTAAGGTACTAAATATTTTTCTTATAGCATATTTAAGTTTATTCATACTTTATTATCCGGTATTATCAGGGTTGGAAGTTCCCAGGATTTACTTGGAGCTATTGCGGATCCTTCCCCGCTGGGATTGGTAGTTTGGAGGTAAAACACTGATGCAAAAACTATTAGAGTGGCTATGCAGCCTTCCGATACTTAGAAAACTGTTTAATCCTGAGTCCCTTGCCCAGTTTCTGCGATATATTTTTGTAGGAGTATTTTGCTTTTCCATAGAATACACTTTGTTTATTGTTCTGAGAAATGCATTGTCAATAGGTGAATTACTTGTTAATATAATTGTCTATACCGTGATATTCTGGCTGAATTTTTTATTGAACAAGTTTTTTTCCTTCAGATCCACAACAAACTTCAAAAGGCAGCTTTTTCTTTACGGAATCCTGTTTTTTTTCAATCTTATAGTGGGAAACATATTCCTTTTTTCAGGCATTCGTTATATTCTGGTTCTGTTGAGCGGAGAAGGATCCTGGCCTGTTTTATATCTTCCGAAAATTATGATAATGTTCTTTATAATATCATGGAACTTTATTCTTTATAAAAAAGTGATATACAAGTAGAAATAAGGCGGTTATCATGAATATTGCGATCATAGGAGCGGGTATAACCGGTATCACAGCCGGATTCCTGCTTTCCCGGAAAGGATATAAGGTTACTGTATACGAAAAAGAACTTTGTTTAGGAGGGCTTACCTCCTCTGTACGAGTTGGCAATGAAGATTTAGAGCGTTTTTATCATCATATTTTCACCAATGATTTAAGTTTTTTGGCTCTCATTGATGAGCTGGATATTAAAGACCGCCTTAACTGGTATAAACCTAAGAATGCGATTTATATTGACGATTCTGTCTATCCTTTTACTTCACCCCTTGATTTGTTACGTTTCAGACCCCTTTCCTTTACTTCCAGAATTCGAATGGGAATAATGGTGCTTGCATCAAAGTTTATTAAAGACTATTCGGCTTTTGAGACCATTACAGCCAAAGAATGGATCAACAAAAATTCAGGCCGGGAAGTATGGGAAAAGATATGGGAACCTTTAATCAAATCAAAATTTGATATTGACAGTGAAAATATATCTGGTACATGGATATGGAATAAACTGAAACTCCGGGGTTCTTCCAGAGGAAAAAATCTAAATAATGAAATGTTGGGTTATTTAGAAGGATCCTTTAATAAAACTGTTGAAATAATGGCAGAAAAAATTCTCAAAACCGGCGGCAGAATTCTTTTGGATAATGAGGTTGCTGGCATAATAAAAAATGAAAACGGTTCGTTTGATATTGTGACAAAAACTCATGAAGCAAACTATGACAAGGTTTTATTCACCGGCTCACCTAATCTGCTGGAAAAAATATTAAAAGGTCCTTATGAAGATTATAAAAACTCCCTCAGAAGAATTCGTTATAAAGCAAATATCTGTGCAATACTGGAATTGTCTGAAAGCCTGTCGCCGTATTATTGGATAACTATTGCGCAGGATGATCTTCCCTTTGTCCTTATTATTGAACATACTAATCTGGTGGGTTTAAAAGACTATAATTCCCATATTGTATACTTATCCAGGTATCTGGATATGTCAGATCCTTTGTATTCCGCATCTGATGATGAAGTGATAAAAGGATTCATTAATGGATTGAAAAAGGTATTTCCAAATCTAAACCAACACATTATAAAGAATATCACCCTAAGCAGAGCGTCATTTGCACAGCCTGTTATAACACCTGGATACAGCAAAATAATCCCCAATATTAAAACTCCTGTTGAAGGGCTTTTTCTGGCTTCCATGTCCCAAATCTATCCCGAGGACAGAGGCTTGAATTATGCTGTCAGACTGGGCATGAAAGCAGCAAATGAAATAATGGAAAATTTATAGTATACTAATTAAAGGTTATTATAGGAGGATCTCATGGATAAGATTTTATGTTCTGTAATCGTGCCAATGTATAATGAAGAAGAAGTGGTTAGAGAGACTTATAAAAGATTGACCGGGGTAATGGAGGGCATTGGCGAAAACTATGAAATAATCTTCATAAATGACGGAAGCCGTGATAATACGAGGGCGATTTTAAGCGAGATATGCAAAAAAGATAAAAAAATAAAAATGATTGATTTTGCAAGAAATTTCGGTCATCAAATCGCCATTACCGCAGGAATGGACTATGCCAGGGGAGAATGCATGGTCATTATTGACGGAGATCTGCAGGATCCTCCCGAATTGATTCCCGATATGATAAAAATATGGCGTGATGGTTATGATGTTGTTTACGGCAAAAGAAAATCCCGCCGCGGCGAAACTTTTTTCAAGAAATTTACCGCAAAAGCATACTACAGGATCTTGCGCAGTCTGACAAACGTGGACATACCTGTCGACACTGGTGACTTCAGGCTTATTGATCGAAAAGTATGTGAGGCACTGAAACAACTTCCGGAACGAAGCCGTTATGTCAGAGGTCTTGTAAGTTGGGTCGGTTTTAAGCAAACAGCTATAGAATTTGAACGAAAAGAGCGTTTTGCTGGGGAAACCAAGTATCCCCTTAAAAAAATGCTTAAGCTTGCAATGGACGGAATTATGTCTTTTTCCTACAAACCCCTTAAACTGGCTTCTTATATAGGTTCCATCCTATCTGCGATCAGCTTTTTGTACCTTATTATCGTAGTCATACAAAAACTGTTTTTCCCTGAAACAGCCCAAACAGGCTGGGCTTCATTGATTGCCGTAAGTCTCTTTTTTAACGGTATAATCCTTCTCATGCTGGGTATAATTGGAGAGTATATCGGTCGTATATATGAAGAAGCCAAGGGACGACCCCTCTATATCATTAATGAGCTTCTGAATATGGAAGACCGAACTGGACCCCGTTATGATACCGGACATAATACAAAAGAGCCAAACCAGTAATGATTTTTCCATCTTCAGGAATGGCATATGTATGAAATCATCAATAAAGCTATAGAATATTGCCATACGATCCATTAATTTTAGCTTTGATTGTTAAAAATCAATTAATTTGTTAAAATAAACAGGAAATATTTTGATAATAAGGAGGTACAGTTATGAAAAGTTTAAAAGGTACACAAACCGCTGTAAATCTGATGCGGTCATTTGCAGGTGAATCACAGGCAAGGATGCGTTATACCTATTATGCTTCTATAGCAGATAAGGAAGGCTATAAGCAAATTAAAAACATTTTCATTGAAACAGCAGATAATGAAAAAGAACATGCTAAGAGGTTCTATAAATTTCTTCTTGCTGGCTTTGAAGGCGAAATACCTCAAAATGTCGATATCCAGGCCGGTTACCCCGTAGCCATGGGAAATACTCTGGAAAATCTGAAATATGCCGCTCATGGTGAAAATGAAGAATGGACCAAGCTATATCCCGAGTTTGCAGACATTGCCGAAAAAGAAGGTTTCCCGGAAATAGCGGCCGTATACAGATATATCGCATCTGCCGAAGAAAAGCATGAAATCAGATTTAATAAACTGGCGCAGAATATTGAAAACGGAACAGTCTTTAAGAAAGACGGCAAGGTATACTGGAAATGCCTTAACTGCGGATATATTCATGAAGGGGATGCTGCTCCTCAGGTCTGCCCATCATGTGCACATCCTCAGGGATACTTCGAATTATTTGTTGAAACATATTAATCCGGATAATAATAAACTGCCCTGAAATAGTTGTTTCAGGGCAGTTTTTGTTTCAGTATCTTTCTTTTTCCCTATATCTCTTTTCGCATAAAAAGCAAACTGCTAACGCTGTTATTGGAATAGTCAATATAAGCCCTATACTTCCTGCCAGGGACCTTAAAACCTCTGTTGCATACCCGTCCTGATTTATAATATCAACAAAACGAACTTCATGCGCCATTAAAAGAAGCATTAGCTGCAATGATCCGCCGGTATATGCAAGGATCAAAGTATTTGACATAGTTCCTATCATATCCCGGCCAATATTCATTCCAGCCTTCATTAGATCGCCTCTTTTAATATCAGGATTTATTTCTTTTATTTCAAACATGGCGGAAGAAAGAGACATACCTACGTCCATTGCCGCGCCTAACGCGCCTATCAATATCCCTGCAAATAATAAGCCTTTATAATCGAATGAAATATTCTGGGGTATATACATAAGCATTTGGGATTCTTCATCCCCAAGGCCTGTTAACATAGCCATTTTACCTACTATCTGTGAAATAAGTCCTGCGCAAATCAAGCCGCCTGACGTACCTATGAGTGCAGCCAGTGTTTTTTTGTTGTATCCGCCCACTAAAAGCAATGTTATCCCGGTTATTCCCACACAGATCCATAATGAAACGAATACCGGGTCAAAACCCTTTAATATTAAAGGAAGCAATACGTAAATTATAGCAAGAACGGTCAGTACCAATGATATAAGCGCTTTAAGGCCCTTTAACCTTCCTACCGACAGGATAATTACGGAAAAGATTATCACCAAAAGTAGCATATGCTTGTCCCGTACTACCGTATAAATATATGCCTGAGAGATTTCTCCCGCATCATCCAGTTCCAGGACTATTAAAACCTCATTCCCCGGCTTTAATAATACATCTTCCTGTTTTTCGCTGAAGGACATACTCAAAGCATATTCAGCTTCAACTAACTTCCCCTTGTAAGGCCCGTTAGTTGTTATTTCTATCTCTACTATCTGATATGAATCATGTATGCTGCCACCGGAATATTCTATGTCTTCATCCCGGGAATCAAGAATACGGGTAACCCGGCCCCTGACTTCAACAACAGACGTTTCTTCCAAAAGATTTTCATCACAATAAGAAGATGACGGATCCAGTATAAAAAACACTATAATGAAAGCAATAACAGTAAATAAAGATTTATATATTTTCCCCCTCATATCTGTCCCCCGTATTATTCTCCTGTTTTATTCCTGACTTTCTGCCTTCCAATGACAGCAAAATAAAAATGCCAATAATCAATACCAGGGTAACCGCAAGGCCCCCTTCCAAACCAAATGAGCCGCCGTTAATAAAGGTACCCACATTTTTCGGTTTGAAAGAAAACAATGAAACTTTCGTGTCAATACCGCTTACCTTGATACCAAAGACATTTCCCTGGGCAAAGTTCCAGCTTGTATGAAGAGCGCATATTCCCCATATACTGTCAGTTTTAAGTGTATAAAGGGACGCGAAGATTCCGAACAGGGTCAGGTTTATAAGAGGGATCACGGCAATGCCGTTATTGAATATATGTAAAAGCGCGAATATGACCGAATTGGATAGAACGGCCAAAAGTATTGAGTTTCTGGCTGCGACGGAAATCATAAAATATCCTCTTAATAAAACTTCCTCACTCATCCCCTGAAATATGAAACCTAGCAAAAATAAAAGCAACAGCCCTATACCGTCTCCTAAAACATATCCTTCATATGTAATGGTCCCGCATAAAAAAGCTATCAGTAAGGAGGTAAAAATCATCAATATACCGATTCCGCCTCCGATAAGATAATCCGAAAATGCTTTTTTCCTTACAAAACCCATTGAGTATAAACTCCGTTTCTCAACAGCTCTGCAATAGAATATCGTTAACATCGTCATTAAAAAAGTACAAATCAGCATAGGGAGAATCAGCTCATTCTGAAACCGGGCCAGGAAGATTCTCAGCTCTCCCGGGTCATACGCTGTTATCCCGCCTGAGCCTGTACTTAGAAGATAAACAAAACCATAAGCCAATAAAGGAATAGCCATTGCCACCTGTATAACCAAAAACACAATAATAAAAATAATGACCTGGATTATAAAATGAGGCTTAAACTTCGCTTTTTGCGCTTCCACCACTATCGATGGCCGCTCTTTAAATACTGACAGCATAATTCCTCCATATTAAAGATTTTTATGTTTTCTGTCCAACTTTATATCGCAAACTGACTGTTGTATAACTGGGCATAAAAACCGTTCTTTTCGAGCAATTCTCTGTGGTTGCCCTGTTCCACCACAGAACCGTTTTTCAGGACAAGTATAGTATCCGCTTCCACAATTGTCGATAGTCTGTGAGCTACAATAAAGCTGGTCCTTCCCTTCATCATTTTTGCAAAAGCTTCCTGTATTTTAAGTTCAGTACGGGTATCTATGGACGATGTGGCTTCGTCCAGAATCAAAACCGGCGGAAGGGAAAGCATTACCCGAGTTATGCATAAAAGCTGTTTTTCTCCTTGTGAGAGGTTTCCGCCATCCTCGCCGATAAAGGTGTCATATCCATTGGGAAGCCGCTTTATAAAGCTATGTGCATGTGAAGCCTTCGCCGCTTCAATTATTTCTGTTTCTGTCGCGTTCGGTTTTCCTATAATGATATTATCACGAATCGTGCCGGATTTCAGCCATGTTTCCTGTAAGACCATCCCAAAGCTTCTTCGAAGGCTCTTTCTTGTTATATTACGTATATCAATGCCGTCCATTTCAATGCTGCCGTGGTTCACGTCATAAAATCTCATTAACAGATTGATTACTGTTGTTTTTCCGCTTCCGGTAGGCCCGACGATAGCAACTCTCCTGCCGGGTTCTACATTAAGATTTAGGTCCTTTATAAGCTTACTGTCCTTTGTATAAGAAAATTCAACATTTTTTAGGTCTATTTTCCCGGTTGCGTTTTTTAGTATAACAGCGTCATCTGAATCAGGAATCTGCGGCTCCTCCTCAATAAGCTCAAATATCCTGGCGGCGCATGCTAGAGCGTTTTGTAACTCTGCTATCACTCCGGAAATTTCATTGAAGGGTTTTGTATACTGATTGGCATAGCTGAGAAAACTTGCAAGGCCTCCAACCGATACGCTGCCGCTGACAGCAGCCAATGCGCCTGTTAATCCTACACCTGCATAAATAACATTATTTATAAATCTTGTGCAGGGATTTGTAAGAGACGAATAGAAAATCGCTTTTAGAGAACTTTTTTCAAGCTCCTCATTTATTTTTTCAAAATCTTCCCGTGTTTTATCCTGCATTGAAAAGGCCTGGACAACTTTTTGATTGGTTATCATTTCATTTATGAAAGATGTCTGTTCAGCCCTGATTTCCGACTGATCCTTAAAGAAATTATATGTTCTTTTGGCTATAAAACCTGCCACAAACAAAGACAGGGGTGTAAGTATAACAACAACAGCCGTTATAAACCAGTTGATGGAAAGCATGAATAAAAAGGTCCCGATAATAGTGGTTATCCCGGTAAAAAGCTGGGTAAACCCCATAAGCAAGCCTTCAGCGAATTGATCGGCATCCGAGATCAAACGGCTTACGATCTCTCCGTGAGGGTGTTTATCCAAATACTTTAGCGGCAGGATCTGGATCTTTTTAAATGCCTCGTCACGAATGTCTCTGATTACGTGAAATGTAATTCTGTTATTAACAGCGTTCATCACCCATTGCAAAAAAGCGCCCAATGACGCAATAATTCCGATTCTTGTTAAAATCTCTAAAACAGCCCTGAAATCAACATTGTCTTTGCCCACAATATAGTCTATAGCTCTGCCCACAAGAACAGGAATATACAGTGACATTACTACAGTAACGGCAGCAAGGATAATTGAAAGCAATAATAAAATACGATAATGCTTAATATATTGTAAAACTTTTTTCAGAGTGCCTGTATCAAATCTATTTTTCAAATCATGCACCCTCTTTCTTGAACTGTGAATCATATATTTCGCGGTATACCCGGCAGGATCGCATAAGCTCGTCATGTTTGCCGATACCGACTATTTGTCCGTCATCCAGAACGATAATGTTATCCGCATATTGGATCGAAGATGTCCTTTGAGAGACCACAAACACAGTAGGGGTATTCGGCATCTGTCTTATGGATTTACGCAAAGCCGCATCAGTCGCATAATCAAGAGCAGAGGCACTGTCATCCAGGATCAGTATCTCAGGCTTTTTGACTAATGCCCTGGCAATAGTCAGTCTCTGTTTCTGTCCTCCTGAAAGATTTCTGCCTCCCTGCTCAATTTCAAAATCCAGGCCTCCCTTGGACTCGACCATCTCTTTCGCCTGTGCGATCGTAAGAGCATCAAATATCTCTTCATCAGAAGCATCGTTTTTGCCCCAGAGGATATTATCCCTGACGGTACCCTTAAACAGCACTGCTTTTTGAGGCACCACGGCGATTTTTCTCCTCAGCTCCTCAACGGGGTAATCCTTAACATTTACACCGTCAATGTTAACTTCTCCCGATGTGGCATCGTAAAATCTGGGAATCAAATTCACCAGGGAGGATTTTCCGGAGCCTGTCCCTCCTATGATCCCTATTGTTTCTCCCCGCCTGACCTTGAAATTTATGTTTGATAAAGAGTAATCTCCGGCATTTTTATATCTAAGATAAACATTTTTGAACTCAACAATGATATCTGTTTCTATTGTTTCAGGTTTTCTATGGTTTTCTTCGACATCCGGAACTATATCCAGGACAGCCTGTATACGATTACCGCAGGCAACCGATCTGGTAATGTTGATTATAAGGTTCGCAAGTTTAATGAGCTCCACAAGAATCTGGGACATATAATTATACAGTGCCACAACAGTGCCCTGTGTAATGATCCCTGCTTCCACCCTGACGGCTCCGGTATAAACAAGGGCGATAACCGCCAGGTTTATAATTACGTAAGTTACAGGATTCATCAGGGCGGAAATCCGGCCTACATGCTTTTGCATTGTTGTAAGCTCATCATTTTTTTCTTCGAAATTTTTAATTTCACTCTCTTCAATACTAAAGGCACGAATAACACGGACCCCGGTAAGATTTTCCCTTGCATAGCCTAAAACATTATCAAGCTTTTCCTGGACCTTTCTGTACAGAGGAATACACCAGATCATAATTCCGAAAACGACCACTGAAAGAACAGGTATTGCCGCCGCAAAAACTAATGCAGCTTTAACATCCACAGTAAAAGCCATAACCATTGCCCCGAACACAACAAAGGGCGAACGCAATAAAAGCCGGAGAGCGAGATTCACTCCGGTTTGCAGCTGATTCATATCGCTTGTCATTCTTGTAATAAGGGTGGATGTACCTATCGTATCCAGTTGGGTAAAAGAAAAGGTTTGTATGTGATCAAACAGCTTTTGCTTTAATTTTTTGATAAAACCAACCGACGCTTTTGCAGCATAGTATTGGGCGGTAACCGAAAACACAAGTCCTGCGATACCGAGCAGGACCAATACCAGACACATACGTATGATATAGCTTCTGTCACCGTTTTTTATACCTGTATCGATTATTGCCGCTACAACCAACGGCACAAACAGCTCAAGCGTCGCTTCCAGAAGTTTAAACAGGGGACCCAGTACACTCTCTTTTACATAGTCTCTAAAGTAAATAAAAAGTTTGGTCACGAGGTTCCTCCAAAACAATCGATGTGTACCGAATTAGTATAGCATATTTTACGCAATAAAATGAATTATCGCATATCATATTCTCCTGTCCAGTCAGGATCGGTTTCCGGAACTGCCATGCCCTTTTTTAAGGATTCTTTCAGATTTAAAATACGCTGGTTGCTTGAGCCTCTGAAATTCAGGCTGAGGGATTTTTTTTCAAGTATAAAGGGACCGTCGATCAGTGTGTCGGCATATGACAAAAGTTCCATAACCGCAGCATCATTCTGCTCTAGTAATTCTTCAAATGTATATCCGGTGTAAACGGCAAGGTCAAGTCCGGCGTCTTTGATCATACGCACCAGAGGCAAAAGAGCCTTTGCCTGAAGCATAGGCTCTCCTCCGCTGAAAGTGACCCCTGAAAGCATGGGATTCTTCCTTATTATATCCATAATTTCCTGCGGATCATAAAGTTCTCCGCCGTCCATCGGTAAAGCGGATTCATTATGGCATCCCGGGCAGTTCCTTTCGCATCCCTGCACAAATAACGTTAGCCTTAGGCCGGGACCGTCAGTAATGGAATCATTGACGATGCCGGCTACCCGAATTTTATCAGACAATGTGCTTGACACGATCTGCCACCTCCGCCCGTTTTGCGTCGTTGAACCTGTCAAGAGTACCAACCAGGTAACCTGTGATACGCCTGATCCTTTCAAATTTATACGGGCTGTCTCCTTCTTTTCTACCACATTTGGGGCATACATCATCAATAATGCCGTTGTAACCGCAGACAGGATCCCTGTCTACAGGATGGTTTATTGAGCCATATCCTATTCCCGATTCCTTCATGGTACGTATTATCTGTTCAAAAGCTTTAAGGTTTTTAACAGGATCTCCGTCCAGTTCTACATAAGTGATGTGGCCTGCGTTGGTAAGGGCGTGATATGGCGCCTCTATCTGGATCTTTTCATATGCCGATATCGGGAAGTATACCGGGATATGGAAGCTGTTAGTGTAATATTCCCTGTCGGTAACTCCGGGAATTATGCCAAACTTCTTCCTGTCAAGTCTTAGGAATCTTCCCGAAAGTCCTTCGGCCGGTGTGGCAAGAAGAGTAAAGTTAAGCCGTTTCTCTGCACTTAAGCGATCCAGGTAATCCCGCATAAATCCTACAATTTCAAGGCCAAGATTCCGGGATTCGGTAGTCTGGCCATGATGGCTGCCTGTAAGCGCCACAAGAGCCTCAGCAAGTCCAATAAATCCAACCGATAAAGTTCCGTGTTTCAGTACCTCGCCAATCTTGTCATCAATGGAAAGCTTGTCCGAGTCTATCCATATACCTTGTCCCATTAAAAACGGAAAATTCCTTACCGTCTTTGAGGCCTGTATCTGGAATCTGTCCAGCAGCTGTTTCGTAACCAGATCCAGTTTTCTTTCCAGTTCTTCAAAGAACCATTCCACATTGCCTTTGCTGTTTATTGCTATACGGGGCAGATTGATGGAAGTGAAGCTTAGATTTCCTCTGCCATATGTAATTTCATTGTTTCTGTCATATACGTTTCCCAGTACTCTTGTACGGCATCCCATGTATGCCACTTCAGTTTCAGGGCGTCCCTCTCTGTAATAAGCCTTATTAAAGGGCGCATCCAGGAATGCGAAATTGGGGAAAAGCCGTTTTGCGCTTACGCGGCATGCCAGCTTGAACAAATCATAGTTGGGATCTCCGGGATTATAGTTGACGCCTTCCTTAACCTTAAAGATATGTATTGGGAAAATAGGCGTTTCTCCGTTTCCAAGCCCGGCTTCTGTGGCCAGCAATACATTCCGGATTATCATACGTCCCTCAGGAGATGTATCGGTCCCGTAATTTATGCTTGAAAATGGGGTTTGAGCTCCCGCTCTGCTGTGCATGGTATTCAAATTATGGACCAGCCCTTCCATGGCCTGGGCCGTTTCCTTCTCAGTCTCTTCAAGAGCGAGACTTGCAGCAAAAGAATGTATCCTGTTATAGATATTTTCATCACCTATTATCGGAAGCAGGGCCTCTTTTTCTTTTTCTTTATATTCCAAAGACATCTCAATGGACGGATAAAGCCCGAATTTTTCTTCTATCTCGGATATTATTCTTTTTATATCTTCTCTTGTTATTCCTGTATCAGGAATCAACAGGGCAATAGCTTTGTGGAAGTTTGCAATATATAGTTTTTTATAGGTTTTGGCAACGCCAGGGGCTAGACCGTAATCGAAATTAGGTATACTCTGCCCTCCGTGCTGGTCGTTTTGATTAGACTGTATGGCTATACACGCCAGCGCGGCATAGCTGTGAATGCTGTTAGGCTCCCTCAGATAACCATGACCTGTTGAAAACCCGCCTTTGAACAGTTTCTTTATATCTATTTGGCAACAGGTTGTTGTAAGAGTATAGAAGTCGAAATCATGGATATGTATATCTCCTTCTTTATGGGCTTTAGCCTGGGGGGGAGTCAGTACAAATTTTTCATAATAATCCTTCGCTCCCTCAGAACCGTATTTGAGCATGACCCCCATGGCGGTATCCCCGTCAATATTTGCATTATCTCTCTTTATGTCGCTAAGATTAGCCGATTTATTGGTAAGCTCATCATAAATACGCATCAGGTTGGTATTACGCTCACGGGCAAGACTGCGTTCCGAACGGTACAGAATATATTTTCTGGCAACAAAAGCGTAGCCGTTCTCCATAAGAATCTCTTCAACGCAATCCTGGATACTTTCAATGTCCGGTGTCTGTCCGTCAAATTTTTCGATCAGTCTTTCCTCAACCAGTTTCGCAAGCCTGATACTCTCACCATGCTCGTTTCGTCCGGCCGCTTTCATGGCCTTCTCAATAGCGTTGGCAATTTTCTCAATATTATAGGGGACAATCCTTCCGTCTCTCTTTTGTATATTTGTAAACATAAGCCCTCCAAAGCATTGAAATAAGTACAATATATTGTATTGATTTTATTTTAAAGGCACAAATTATTGGATGTCAATAGAATTATTTTAAATAAAAATCCGAATACTCCCACATCCTACAAAAGAGCTGTTTTCAGCTATACTATTTTTCCTTGTTCCCTAAATTCGTGATAATTACCTTCCCCGTTGCGCCATTCCCGGTGATCCTAAATACATATTCATCGGTTTCGGAAACGGTAACCGTGAATAAAGCTGACTCCAAATCGTTGCCTGTGTATGGCTGGCTTCCGTTTATGCCGCTTATTTCAAGCCCAATACTGCCGCTGTCAAGAGAGATATCAATTTGTAATGTATCTCTTTCTTTGAGGGACAGCCGGCACTCTTTTCCGGCATTAAAGGCTGTAAGCTCCATTGTCAATTCTGTTTCCTCTTTATTTTTCAGAACCACAATATTACCTTTAACAAAAGCACAAGCCGAAAGCAGAAAAAGTGCAGCGATGACAAATCCCACGGTTATCTTCTTAAAAAGCATGCCAAAACCTCCTGTACAAATTTATCCTTTTCGTTGATCCATGGACTATGGCCTGAATGCTCAAACCAGACGATTTTTTTATCAGGAGCGTCCAATATTTGTTCATATTCCTCGGCCAATACTGTTGGCGCGTTGATATCATACCGTCCCAGGAAGAAATATACCGGAACATTCAGCTTTGTATAGTCTATTCTTAGATCTATACCATAGAGCTTGGGATACACATGATTGAATGTATTTATAATGCCGCGGACATAGTTGATTTTATCCAGAAGTCCGTATTCGGAAGAACCGATATCTCTAAAGGTATTGTATCCGGGATTCTGTATTTTGGGATCGTTTGCCATGATCATGCTTAGGTAATTAAGGTAAGCAGCACTTTTCCAGGTCACATCTTTGCCGTAATAAGGCGGCTCTCCGTTTGCCTTCAGTTTTTTCACAAGTGCAGTATTCCCGTCATTTTCCGCTATCTTTAAGGCCAATGCATAATCCATCCGCTCGGTTTCAACAAAATCAATCATCTGCCCCGTTCCAATAAGAGCATGATATGACTCAGGGTATTTGTCGACCAGGAAAATCCCCAGCGCGCTTCCCCAGGACTCGCCGATAAGATATATTTTATCCTTTGAGAAACGGTTCTTTAAATATTCGGTGAGAGCATAGCCGTCTTCGATATAGGTTTCAGCGGTTATATTTTTAATTCTCTCCGCGTAATAAGATTTTCCGGAACCGGGCTGATCCCAGTTCACCACTACAAAATGTTTCTCCAGTTCCATCAGTTCATAGCGAACTGCCGCCATTTGCGTCCCTCCGGGACCTCCTGCCAGGAACAGCAGCACAGGGTTGTTTTTATCCTTGCCCCGCAGGCTTATCCATTGTTTTCTGCCGTTTAATTCAATCTGGATCAATTCCGCAATACTGTTTTCACCTTCAATTGGCGGAGTAGAAGCTGTAAACTGGGTAAAGGCTGTAAAACCTATATTGATCATCATTATAACGACAAAGAACAGCGCTGTTTTTTTAATACGCATAAAGTTACTCGTATTACCTTTTTTCCTCAACCGCGCTATGATGTAAACCATTGACTTCATTAACAGTATCAAAAGCGCTAAAACCGTCAATACGGTTAAAACCAAAAATATTAATACCTGGATCATAATAATTCCTCCGTTTTTCATACTGTTTTAAATAAAATTTATTTTTAAGCATTCCTCAGGCATGAAGCTCCGCCTTGGCACACGGCTTGAAACAAATTCATCTTACTTCGTAATGGTGGTATTTTTGATGAGTTTCTTTTACATAAATACTTATAAGAGAGTTGCCCATCAGTGGTACATCGGTGATACGGCTGTTTTTGAGGCGTAATCCGCTATGTTCCGCCATGCGTTTGATGATTTTCAGTTTCTCAGCCTCCTTCAATGGTTCACAGAATACAAATACTCCATCTGGTTTGATAGACTTTATCAATGCCGGAAACAAAGTTTCCAAATCAGCTTTTGGGATGTCATGCAACACAAAGTGGCAGTATACCGTATCAAAGCTGTTTTCAGGAAGTTTCGGGGCCTCAGCCTGTAAATAGGTTATATTGTCATAATCCTTTAAAGTTTTTCGGCAAACATCCAGCCAGCGGCGGGAGATGTCCAGGCATGACAATCGTCCGTTTGTCAGACGCTTTGCAACATAGTACGCAACCGTTCCCAGACCGCACCCGAAATCCAGAACCTCCTCATCGCCTTTTAAGGGGATGCAATCGGCAAATGCCTTGTATACCGATTTACCGTACAGTCGAAAAGCCAGCTTGGTTAGGAATATCTCAAAGTATGTCGGTTCGTGATCCATTTTTTCACCTCGTTTAAACTCACTCTTTGTATTCGTTTTCTATTACCGTCAGAATAAAAAATCAGCTGTATGAAAGGTTCAATGCTATGATAGCAATCGAATCTTTCATACAGCTGAATCAAACCTTAAATTTTCCTTAAATAACAGGAATGGTGATCCTGAATTTGCAGCCTTTTTTACCGGTTTCCAATAGGATCAGATCACCGCCGTGGGCCTGGGCGATTTTCTTTGCAATAGATAGTCCTAACCCGCTGCCGCCTGTTTCAGAGCTACGGGAATCATCGGCTCGTACAAATGGTTTGAAAATATCCTGTGCGAGATGCTCAGGGATCCCTGTCCCATCGTCGTCAAAATCAATTACTGCCTGATTGTTTGAGACACTTAGGCTGACGGTGACCGTAGTCCCCTTCGGATTATACTTAAGCGCGTTACTGGCCAGGTTATGAATGATCCGGCTGAAGCGGTCTGTGTCCAGCATGACGAAAACACTTTCTTCAGGAATGTCAAACTCATATTTGAAACCCGCCTGCTCCAACTGTGGCACCAGCTCGCCGCACAGTTGACGCAAGGTCTCGCTTAGATCTGTTTTTTCTTTCTTTAAAGAAAACTCCGGGCTGTCCATCCTGGAAAGCTCAAATAGCTCGGTTAACAGCCTATTAGCCCTTTGGCTGTTTTGATGAATGATTTTAAAATATTCGCGGCATGCTTGTTCGCTTATATCTGGCTTTTGACAAAGCAGCTCCGCATACCCCTGTATACTGGCCATAGGATTCTTAAGGTCGTGAGAAATGTCAAGGATAAGGCGACGTCTGTCTTCTTCCGCTTTTTTTCGCAGAGTTATCTCATGCTCTATTCGGGAGGCCATGTCATTAAAAGTTTCCTGTAACTCGGCAAATTCATTTTCCAGGCGCAAATCCACCCTTGCCGAATAATCTCCTTCCCTCAAAAGGCGTGTACCGTCACAGAGCTTTCTTAATGGAACGGTAATCTGCAATGCGGTAATTTTTGCGTAGATTATGGTAAGGACGGCCATCAAAAGAAGATACGCAATAATTATTCCGATTAAAATAAGCACAGCTTTACCGAAATCTCCCTTTGCGGCATCGGTATTCATTATATAACTAAAATCGATCCGTATCGAAGCCGGGAATGTTACGATAAGCCAGAATTCACCCTTCGGATTATACATGATATCGTGGTTGAAGGGCGTATTTTTATATTTGCTCCAAACCAGGAACTCGGTAAATTCGGAAGCATTCATTTGTTTTTTTAAAGCAGCGTCCTTTCCTTCTGAGACAACTACCCGGTAGTTTTTGTCAACCACCTGTACACTGCCGCCGTTTTGTACCACCTGAGAAGTGTCAATTTGATGGTAATCATCCTTCATGATGGAACTTGCAGGATATTTATTTTTGGCAAAGACATTCGCTGCCAGTTTACTTGCAAATGACAATAATGAAAAAGCCAGGAACGTTGAAATAATAACCAGAGCAAATACCACCAGATAATGGGTAAAGAATTGATGAGCAATTTTTTTCTTCATTACGCTTCTCCCGTGTAATGCAGCTTATACCCGATACCCCGGATGGTTTTCAGATATTTCGGATTCTGCGGGTCGTCTTCGATCCGGCTTCGGATCCTGCTGATATGAACCATAACTGTGTTGTCGTCATAGTAAAACGATTCATCCCAGACTGCCTGATAGAGCTGTCGTTTGGTAAAAACCCTCTCAGGGTTTTCCATGAAGTGCAAAAGCAGCTTATACTCCTTCGCGCCAAGCTCGATGGGAACCGAGTCTTTATACGCACAGCATTTTACTTTGTCGATAGTTAATTTCCCGTATGTAATGATGGCAGAATCATGATTCTTCGGCGACAGGTATTCGTTGCTCCGGCGCAAGTGGGCTCCGACACGGGCTATCAGCTCGGCAACAGAAAAGGGTTTGGAGATGTAGTCATCTGCGCCCAGCCCAAACGCCAGCACCTTGTCCATATCATCGGTCCTGGCAGTCAGGAATATGACGGGTATGGTACTGTGTTCCCTGATTTTGCGAAGCAGATTAAAGCCGTCCATCACAGGCATCATCACATCAAGTATTGCCAGCCCAACATCATTGGCGGCCAGGATATCCCATGCTTCCTTGCCGTTTTGTGCCGTCAAAACAGTATAGCCGTTTTCCTCCAGACTGAGTTTGATCAGATTTCTGATATCGGTCTCATCATCCGCCACAAGAATTTTCATACAGTTTAGATCCTTCACGACAATTTTCATGCTTTCGACCTTAAAACCGCGGCTGTCATTTTCACTTTACATGATATTTTGTATATACACAATACCTGGAATAATAATACCGCAGAAAATACGATCGTATTCTTCTTAACTTGCCGGGATTTGGTCATTCAAACCTCCTGACACTATTTGAAATAAAGAAAAAATATGTGAATCCTTTTATTACCTACGGGCTGTTCTTGCTTGTCTACTTTGGAATCTGCGTCCTTGTCGAGATTTGGATCATCAAAAAGTATAAACCCATTTGAAGTGGGCTGTGTTTGAAGATCGTTTCCAGGACTCCACGTAGTTTTAATCCACTGTTGTTATGATTCAATAGATTCATCAAGATAATAAAAAAATCCGAACTTTTCTCCTATCGGAAAATGTTCGGATTTTTTGGTGGGAGAAGGTGGATTCGAACCACCGAAGTCACTGACAACAGATTTACAGTCTGCCCCCTTTGGCCACTCGGGAATTCTCCCATATTCTTTTCTTCGGCCCTTTCGCGAACCGCATTAACTATATTACATGAGGTTCGTATCTCTTGTCAACCCCTTTATCAACTTTTTTATCATTGGTAATTTTTCATATAAACTAGCTTTTTGTCGAAAAAAATAGGACAGTTTATATTACTGTCCTAAGCAGGAGCTAATTATTCTTACAAATTCAGGCCATGTATATACTTTCTTGTTCACGACACCGAATAAACTTTCATCAGTAAGCAGGGGTACTACAAGTTTTTCATTTCCAGCTTGTGTCAGCACGATAAAATCATTACCGTAATTAATGTCTGCAATGATCATTTCTGCTTCATTATCATACTTATAGCCTGCTTTGCTTATTAAACCTGATATTGCGCTTTTGTCAAACAGTTCATAAAGTTCTGAACCTATAATACTGCCTTTCTCCAATGAAGAAACAATAAATTCCTTTTCTTCAACCGAATAAACAGTATCACTGTCCGATACGGAAGTCTCTGCGGGAGCTACATCTTCCGCAACAGTTAAAACAGTATCAATAATACCATCCTGATTTTTCAGCGGTAAAGCCCAGTAACCCTCACCGCTTAATATTTCATGGTAATCGTCTGCTTTCTGAAGTGTTTCGGCATTAACACCGCTTTGGGGCAGTGTATAAATACGGGTAATGCCTTCTTTCACAAGACTCAGCTTTGTCCCGTTTTTCAGATTATACAGTTCGGTTACAGCCATAAATAATTTATCCAGTTTATCCATAGCCGGTTCCGCCTTATTGACAGAACGGCTGGCCAATGAATTCAGAACATCGACTTTTTCGCCAAAACGCATCATCGTTAAGCCGCTTGATGCTTCTTCAGACTTTTGATTCCCTTTTCCCAACAGTTTCGGACTTTCAGGCGCCTGCGGAGCAGCAGAGTCATAACCTGCAACTTGATCATCCGAATTTATATTTGATGTGGTTACTTCTGCCGGCACTGCGACAGCTGAAGGAACAGGTGCCTGCTGGGCCGTTGACATACCGCTTTCCATCTTTTTCGTAAGAAGCCCGCCGCTGTTTATAATAAGAGCCAAAACCAACGCTCCTGCCGCCAGTGGAGCCCCCACCTTATATGTCATGAACATAAATTTTCTTGATTGTTTCTTTTGTTTATTCTCAATTTCTGCCTGACATTTTTCCAAAGTAATATTAATAAGCTCATCCGAGGCTTTTATTTCGGACAGCCCGGACTTTAAAACCTCTTTAATCATGTCATCAGAAACAGAAAATGGTACCCTTCTTTCATTTGATTCAGCCATGAGCCTCACCTCCAATCATGTCGTGAAGCAGTGTCCTTGCCTTGAACAGTCTACTTTTCACGGTTCCCTCCGGAATCCTCAAAACTTTTGCGATGTCATTAACTCCCATCTCCTGGTAATAAAAAAGAAGGATCACTTCCCGGTATTTGTCCGGCAGTTTCATGATAGAATTTATCAGAGCCTGTTTTTCTCTTCTTTTTTCAATTATTTCCTCAGTATCACTGTCGGAAGAATATGTAATAAAGTCATCGGTTACAACCACACGCCTTTTCCAGGCGCTTCTCATATAATCCCTGCAAACGTTGACTGCAATACTGATGATCCATGTTTTTTCGCTGCTCTCACGGCGGTAACCCGAATAAGAACGGACGACCCTGAGAAACGTTTCCTGGAACACATCTTCCGCAAGTTCTTTCGATTTTAGTATAACCGTGGCTATTCGTAAAACATCATTGCCATATTCCTCGACCAGTCGGGATATCTCTTTGTTTATATCTATCTCTTTGTTTATTTCTGGAGGAGTCAAAATTCCAGCTCCCTCCTTCGCTTTATTTGACGAATTATATCTGTTTTTGGTTCATTAATAGAATTATACTTTAATACAACAATCTTTGAAAGACTTATTAACTATATAAAGAATCCGAGTGTATCATTACTTAAAGATATATTACTGTAATATGATGGCATTGAACCACTGAGCGATCTTTTGCATAAATAGGCGGCAATACCCTCTATTGACGGCTCATGGCAGATATATTGCCATGGTTGAACTTATGGTATAATCGTATATAATATCATTGATAATTATGTAAAGATAAAGTTTTACTTTACATATAAAAATTTCACTATACGGAAGGAAAGATCTTATGGAACGTCAGGTTAGAACTCGTTTTGCGCCAAGCCCTACCGGGTACATGCACATTGGAAATTTACGCACTGCATTATATGAATATCTCATCGCAAAGTCCCAAAACGGCAAGTTTATTTTACGTATTGAAGATACCGATCAGGAACGTCTGGTAGAAGGCGCCGTTGATGTTATTTATAATACTCTGAAACTATGCGGTATGCAGCATGATGAGGGTCCTGATATAGGCGGGCCTTATGCGCCGTATGTTCAAAGTGAAAGAAAGGATACCTACATTCCATATGCCATGGAATTGATTGAAAAGGGACATGCATATTATTGTTTTTGTTCCAAGGAAAGACTGGACGCACTGAGAGCTGAATGTGAGAAAAAGAACCAGACATTTATGTATGACCGTCATTGTCTGAGTCTTTCAAAGGAAGAAATAGAGGAAAAGTTAAGAAATAAGGAACCCTATGTCATCCGCCAGAAGATGCCGAGGGAAGGCACAACTACCTTTGAAGATGTTGTATACGGTACCATCACCATAGAAAACAGTATGCTGGAGGATCAGATCCTGATAAAAAGCGATGGTCTTCCCACATATAATTTTGCCAATGTCATAGACGATCATCTTATGAATATTACTCATGTTGTCAGAGGAAGCGAATATTTAACTTCCACACCGAAATATAATCTTCTGTATGAAGCGTTCGGCTGGGAGATCCCGGTTTACGTTCACCTTCCCCTGATTGTTAAACCGGATGGATCGAAAATTTCCAAACGCAAAGGCGATGCCGGTTTTGAGGATCTGCTCAAAATGGGTTATCTTGTAGAAGCCATAATCAACTATATCGCGCTGTTGGGTTGGTCCCCCGACACCAATCAGGAGATCTTTACACTTTCAGAGCTGGAGAAGGTATTTAATATCAAGAATATAAGCAAATCGCCGTCGGCTTTTGACATGGATAAGCTAAGATGGTTCAATGCGCAGTATATCAGGGCAATGAGCGCCGAAGAATTCCATAAGCATGCTCTGCCCTATCTTTCAGAGAGTATAACCAATAAGGAAATCGATTTATTTAAGGTAAGCAAAATATTGCAGGCAAGAACCGAGGTCCTGACAGAAATCCCTTCCAAGGTAGGCTTTTTCAATGAACTTGGCGACTATGATCTTAATATCTATGTCCATAAGAAGATGAAAACTACTTTGGAAAGTTCACTGTCCAGTTTAAAGGAAGCTGTCCCTGTGTTGGAAAGCCTTCAGGATTGGAACGAAACCTCCATCCATGACAGTCTTATAGCATTGGTAGAGCGCCTCGGAATCAAAAACGGACAGATGCTCTGGCCTATCCGTACCGCTATTACAGGCTGGGAGGTTACCCCCGGCGGTGCCATTGAAATAGCAGATATACTAGGTAAAAACGAGACTTTAAGAAGGATCAGAATAGGAATAGAACGACTGGAAAAGGCATTAGCCGAAAACTGAATAATAATTGAATAATAATATACAATTCTTTCAGGGCTGTCATTAAATCCGGAATTTGTCATTGCTATGAAAAATATCAAGCCATAGCCAACGTCATGAAAACCCGGATTGTGACAGCCCTTAATATTACTTTGCTTTCGGTCTGAAATTTACTTATATTCTCATTTTATACTTATTTATATGATTTAAAATGTTAATTAACAATATTTACTGGTTGAACCTGTTCCTCATCATCGTTTACAATGGGTGTGCCAAAAAGGCACCCACAAACGCCGGATCCATTTTATGGAGCGGGGGAACAGGAAACAGGAATTCAAAGTCTTAAAGGCCTTTAGCCTTTAAGCAGAGACTAATACAAATACCGTTTGGGGTTTATAAAAAAAGTATTATTTTTACTAAAAATATAAAGACAAAAGATATCCTCTTTCCTGAAAGTTCCTCGCAGGCAATTTAAGAAAGGAGATATCTATGAAAAAATATTTGATCATAGGAGCGTCAGCTCTTATTATATTGTCCGGGATATTTGGCTTAAGCCTTAATACCGAACCTACAAATACAATGCAAAATGCAGATACATTTGTATCTTTGGCGTCAAATACGGAAGCTGAGGAAGACACACAACTGACAGTACCGGAATCAACTGAATCAACTTCCTCATCCCCAACTCCGACAGCAACACCCATACAATCGCCGACACCTGAGCCAACACCTAAGGTTACACCTGCACCAACGCCTAAGGCTACACCTAAAACAACGCCTAAGACAACACCTAAGGCAACACCAAAACCAACACCTAAGCCTTCGGCTAAGGCGCCGGCTGCCACTCCAACTGCAAGTTCCAATAAGGAGCCTTCCCAAAAAGCTTTGGCTATAATAAATACAGCTAAAAGTTACCTGGGAGTTCCATATGTTTGGGGAGGATCAACACCTGACGGATTTGACTGTTCAGGCTTCATCCAATATGTTTTTAACAAGCATGGCATAACACTGCCAAGAGTAACTGCTGATCAATATAAAGCCGGTACAAGTATATCAAAGAGCGATCTTATACCCGGTGATCTTATTTTCTTTGAAACTTACAAGGCCGGACCATCCCATGTAGGTATATATCTTGGTAACAACCAATTTATACATGCAAGTTCGGGAAAAGGTGAGGTAACGATTTCAAACTATACATCCACCTATTACACAGAACATTATATTGGCTGCATAAGAGTTATCAATTAGAAATAATAAAAGAAGCTGTGTGCTGACCATTCAGTACACAGCTCCTTCTTTATATAGCTTTTTTTCAATAACTCTTTATTACATAATGCTAATCCTGCGTTGCCTGTACCACCAGTCTGTGGGAACCCACTCCCGGCGGATGACAGGTGAAAACTGTCAATATCTTGTCGGTGCCGTTCTTTTCAATTATTGAAAAATCATCAGGTTCTATGATTTTCGTCGCATAAATCGTATAATTCAATGTTTTGTTCTTGGTCCGGATAGTTATTTTATCCCCGATATCCAGTTCGTTCAATCGATTCAGGTATTTGCCGAAGGTATAGCTGCGATGTCCTGCCAATACACAATTGCCGACCTCATCAAAATTATCGGTATTCGGTAGCCTTCCGACAGCCACCCGTAAAGTATCATCGTCCACTCCGTCCATTATCAGCATCTGTACATCTATTTTCGGAATAATCAGAATCCCCGTGGTACGCTTTAGCATTTCCTCCTTGCTCATTCTAGGCTTTTTAACCGGCACCTGCGACTCTTCATTTTCATCTTCCTGTGTTGTTTCAGGCGTAGGGGTCATCGTTGGGACAGGTTCAGCGTTTCCGCTTAATTCGGGAGGAATATAAAAGTCTTCAACTTCTTCATCATCAATTGCTGATAACACGTCTTCTGATTGTTTCAAAAACTCATCAATGATCTCGTTATTTCGTTTTGTATTAAAATAAGTCATAACGGCAGGAACCAGGATCAATAGTACCCCTGCCACTATCAGCACTATTGAGAGAATCTTACGGATATTTACCTGACGTTTTTCCTTCCTGTCTATACGTCATCACCCATTCTCTTTATTCTTCGCATTTCTGCGCTTTTCCAGCCATTCCTTAATTTTTGCCTCATATCCGTTGGAAGACGGATGGTAATAGAACGTACCCCGCATGATATCAGGCATGTATTCCATATCATTCACAATATGGCCGGGATAATCATGGGCATATTTATACCCCACATGATAGCCCAGTTCTTCCATTCCTTTGACTGGAGCATTCCTAAGATGCATGGGAACTTCTCCGGTATTTTTATGCTCAACATCATATAATGCATCGTCAAGAGCCTTATAGGTAGAATTGGATTTGGGGCTGGTAGCCACCATCACTGCCGCCTGGGCCAATAATATCCTGGCCTCCGGCATTCCTATCATATGGATGGCCTGAGCAGCCGCAGTCGCCAAAATCAGCGCATTTGGATTTGCCATGCCCACATCCTCTGAGGCGCAAATCATAATACGCCTTGCCAGAAATTCCGGGTCTTCCCCCGCATAAAGCGCCCTGGCCAAATACAAAAGCGTTGCGTCCGGGTCGCTTCCTCTCATTGATTTTATAAAAGCGCTGATATTATCGTAATGCTGTTCTGAAGATTTATCAAATCTGACTACCTTTTTCTGGATACAATCTATTATAACATCCGGAGTGATGCTGTAAACTCCGTTTTCATTCATGTCCGTAGTAAGCACGGCCAATTCCAGCGCATTTAACGCAATCCGCGCATCCCCGCCCGACATTTCGGCAAGGAGCATTACCGCCTCCTGGTCAATATCTATTTTAAGGTTGCCAAGTCCTCTCTCCTTATCGGTTACAGCCATATTTATAATTCTTATAATATGCTCTTTTTTTAACGGTTCCAGCATGAAAACCGTGGATCTTGATATCAAAGCCTTATTGACTTCGAAAAACGGGTTTTCGGTGGTGGCTCCGATCAATACGACCGTACCATCCTCAACATGCGGAAGAAGCGCGTCCTGCTGCGCCTTGTTGAAACGATGGATTTCATCTATAAACAGAACTGCCTTGCCGTTAGGATTCAAAAAGGTATTTTGGGTGTCTTCCACTATTTGTTTTATATCCTTTACTCCTGCTGTAACGGCATTCAGTTTGTAAAAGGAAGCCTTGGTAGTATTGGCTATGATCCTTGCGATCGATGTTTTGCCTGTCCCCGGAGGGCCGAAAAGTATGATTGAAGATATCTTATCTGCCTTGATCATTCTGTTTAGCAGTTTGCCTGGTCCTATTATATGTTCCTGTCCCACAAACTCGTCTAAGTTTCGCGGACACATTCTATACGCCAGAGGTTCCTTTTTCCCCGTCATTTTCACCACCAGCCTTTTTCCTTCTTTTTTTCTTCGGCAGTAAACCAAAAGCCTCCAATACTTTCTCTTTATTTTCTTTTTCGTATTTCTCGAACATATCCGGCCGCTTGTCCCTGGTTCTTTCCAGCATTTTTAAGTAACGCCATTTTTCAATATTGGCATGATGGCCTGATAATAAAATATCCGGCACTTTTTTGCCTCTGAACTCATAAGGTCTCGTATATTGGGGGAATTCCAAAAGACCATCATAATGGGACTCTTTAAGATATGATTCATCAGAGCTTAAAACACCTTCAACAAGCCGGCTTACAGAATCAATCAGTACCATTGCCGGAAGCTCCCCGCCTGTTAAGACATAGTCCCCTATGGAGATCTCCTCATCGACTATTTCTTCTAAAACTCTTTCATCGACTCCCTCGTAATGTCCGCAAATAATTATGAGCCTTTCTTCGTTTTTTAACTCCCGCACAAGATCCTGAGTCAAAACCTTTCCCTGAGGGCTCATATAAACAGTCTTTGGCTTGATTGGACTTGATTTTACCGCGTACTCCCACGCATCGAACAACGGCTGCGGAGTCATGACCATTCCGGCTCCTCCGCCATAAGGGTAGTCGTCTACCTTTTTATGTTTATCCAAAGAAAAATCTCTGATATTAATAGTATTTACCGTTATTATTCCCTTTTCCCTTGCCCTTCCGATAATGCTCTCGTTTAAGAACCTGTCTATACTCTCCGGGAAGAGGGTCAATACATCAAATATCATCAATCAAACCCTCCGGAAGTTTTACCTGCATCCGTTTCCCTTCAATATCAACACTTTCCACCACTGACTTCAATGCAGGGATAAGGATTTCCCTGTTATCATCGTCCTGAACAATGTAAACATCGTTACTTCCCGTTTCCAGTATATCAATAAGCTTACCCAAAAGTTTATCTTCTTCGTAAACATCCATTCCAATCAAATCGCACATGAAGTATTCATCTTCCTCCAGCTCCACGGCGTGTTTGCGCTGGACCAGAAGATCCTGCCCTTTTAATTTTTCGGCGTCGTTCATAGTTTCGATGCCTTTAAGTTTTATAAGCACAAATCCTTTATGGATCCTGCTTCCTAAAACCCTGAATTCTTTATAAACTCCCTCATATTTTGCCGTTACGAAAAGGAGGTAATCAAAACGCGATATATCCGATGTTATCGGCATTACCTTAAGCTCGCCTTTAACACCATGGGTGTTTACTACTTTCCCAACCACAAGATAATCGTTTTTCATAATCCTGCTCCCTGACCTGAAAAATAACTCGAGATATTCCCTCGTATCGTATTTATTGATATGATACTTTGCTTTGTTAAGCGGGAAACACTTAATCTATATTCAAAATCCCCGGGTTTTCCGGGGATTATCTGTTAAAATCGATCAGCCTTCAACAGTTTTTATTACGTCTTTTATTGCCCATTTCTTTATTGTGATCTTTGTACGTTCTGCGCTTGTTTCAAATGTTACTTCGTCATCCTTGATATTTATGATCTTCCCGGCAAGTCCGCCAATTGTAACAATCTGATCACCCACAGCAGCACCGGCGATTGTCTCTCTCAACTTCTTTTCTTTTCTTTTCTGAGGAACGATTAAAATAACATACATTAAAGCCAATGGTATAATCAGAACTAATGTTTGGATCCACTGTCCTCCGCCACTCAGATCCGCTCCCGATGCGTTGGGATCTATGGCTGGCGCTTCTGCTGCAAGCAGAAATAAGCTTGATAAAAACTTCATATACAACCTCCAAAATATTTGTTAAATGCTTCAACTCGCTTAATACAACGACATTATACAGTATTTGCATCAGCTTATCAATTATAAAATGATTTTATATCAATATTTCCGCTAATGTTATCACGTCATGCTGTTATGCTGACTATATTACAACACTTCTATATGTCATTCTGATGTTCGCGTAACAGAGTGAATAAATCCTTTTTTGATTAATCGCTTACACTCACAGGAATTGTCATCCTGAGCGGAGCGCAGCGTAGTCGAAGGATCTTTTTGTTAACGTAAAGATTCTTAGCTTACACTCATGATGACATATTGTAAGTTTTTAATATCCTAACCTTTCAAAGACTTCTTTTCTGAAATCCAAAAGCCTGTCATTTCTGATTGCTTCCCTAACATCCTCCATCAGCTTGATCAAAAATCTTAAATTATGCCAGGTGGCAAGGCGCAGTCCCAATATTTCGCCGCATTTGAACAAGTGTCTTATATAAGCCCTGGAAAAGTTTCTGCACGCATAGCAATCGCAATTCTCATCCATCGGGGAATAATCACGGGCATATTTTGCGTCCCTGATTATTATTCTTCCCTTGGAAGTAAAAACTGTTCCGTTTCGTCCTATCCTGGTAGGAAGCACACAGTCGAACATGTCAATGCCGCGTATGGCACCGTCAATAAGATAATCAGGGCTTCCCACTCCCATGAGATATCGGGGCTTATCTTCCGGCAGGTAAGGTACGGTTATTTCCAACATCTCATTCATAATGTTGCCCGGTTCTCCTACACTTAAACCTCCGATGGCATAACCGGGAAAATCCAGTTCAGTTATTTGCTTTGCGCTTTCTATCCTTAAATCTTTGAAAGTACTTCCCTGAACTATACCGAAAAGCGCCTGTTCATCCGGCCTGGCATGCGCATCTTTGCATCTTTTAGCCCACCTTGTGGTCATCTCCATTGATTTTTTTGCATAATCGTATTCACACGGATAGGGCGTGCATTCGTCAAAACACATTATTATATCTGCTCCGAGATTATTCTGAACACCTATTGAGATTTCCGGAGACATAAACTTTTTAGAGCCGTCAATATGCGAACGAAAAGTAACGCCTTCCTCTTTAATATCCCGGATATCGCTTAACGAAAATACCTGGAAACCGCCGCTGTCTGTCAATATGGCGCGGTCCCAATTCATAAACTTGTGCAGGCCTCCGGCTTCTTTTACAAGCTCCTGTCCCGGTCTTAAGAAAAGATGATAGGTATTGCTCAAAATAATTTTGGCGCCGATTTCTTTTAATTCGTCAGGCGACATTCCTTTGACCGTGGCCTGTGTCCCAACAGGCATAAAAACAGGTGTTTCAAAGCTGCCATGTGGTGTATGCACCCTGCCCAGCCTTGCGCCGGATTGTTTACATGTCTTAATCAGTTCGTATTTTACTGGGGTCATATTATTCCTCGCTGTTCTTAAGTGCTTTTTTATTTATTAATCTTTTTACTGTTTAACATCTTACCATATTTCGACCAATTTGTCCCTGACACCTTTGCTTTTATTCGGTTGGTTGTTTGCCGTTTTTGTACATATCATATCCTTTGATATCCTTTGTATTATATCCCGTAATTATCCTGATCATATCATTGATGACTGCATGTCCACAATACGCCCGTTACAATATGTAACCGGCAGATCCATATACATTAAATAAATCAGTCTAAATGATCCCAATAAGCCTTACTATGGTCGTTATAATAAAGCATATCAAGCTTCCCGTTATTGTCGGCACAAGAAACGATATAAATGTCCATTTCCAGCTTTGAGTTTCTTTCTTTATTGTCAGGAAAGTGGTACCGCAGGGCCAATGCATTAATGAGAACAGTACGAAACATACGGCTGTCAGCCACGTCCATCCGTTGTTTCTTAAAAGTTCGCCAAGCTGATACAGATTTTCCAGTTCCATCAGGCTTCCCTGCGACATATAACTCATGATAATGATCGGGATCACGATTTCATTGGCGGGAAACCCCAGGATAAATGCCGTCAGGATATAGCCATCCAGCCCTATAAGCTGGGCCAGCGGGTTTAAAAATCTTGCGCAGTGAGACAGAATACTAACATTACCAATGGTTATGTTGGCCATTAGCCATATAATAAGTCCTGCGGGAGCTGCAACAACAACAGCTCTGCCCAGAACAAACAAAGTTCTGTCGAATATGGATCTTGCAATAACCTTGCCGATTTGAGGCTTTCTGTATGGCGGAAGTTCCAGGGTAAAGGATGAAGGAAGCCCTTTAAGTATCGTTTTAGAAAGTATCCTTGATAACAACAGCGTCATTACGACACTTAAAACAATAAGCAATGTTAGAATGAATGCAGATATCAATGACCTGAAAGCCCCCGAAAAATAACCGGTGAAAAATATGGCGATGATGGTTATAAGAGTGGGGAATCTTCCGTTACATGGAACGAAAGTATTCGTTATTATCGCTATCAGTCTTTCCCTTGGCGAATCAATGATCCTGCATCCTACTACTCCGGCGGCGTTGCAGCCGAATCCCATGCACATAGTCAATGCCTGTTTGCCGTGGGCGCAGGCCTTTTTAAAGAAATTATCCAGATTGAACGCTACTCTGGGCAAATACCCCAAATCTTCCAACAGGCTGAAAAGCGGAAAAAAGATAGCCATCGGCGGAAGCATGACCGATACCACCCATGCAAGAGTCCTGTATACTCCTTCAACCAATAAGCTTTTTAGCACCACAGGAAAGTTTATATCCGTCAAGAACCGGTACAACCTGTCTTCCAGCCAGAATAGCCCGTCAGATAACATTTGGGAAGGATAATTTGCTCCTATAATGGTAAGCCAGAAGACAAATCCCAGAAGAGCCAGCATAATGGGTATGCCGAATCCTTTTGAGGTTATGATCTTATCGATCTTTCTGTCCCTTAAGTTATATAATTCATTTTCATAAGAGACAACTTTTCTGCTTATTTCTTCGGCTTTCATTACAATACGGGACACTACTTTGTCCCGGAAAAGGTTATTATCGATCCCGGAGTTTATCAAAACTTCACGGGCCAGCTGCATTTTTTCCACTATTTCAACTTCTTCAAGAATATCCATATTTAAAAATTGATTAATCGAATTGATAAGAGTTTTATCTCCGTCCAAAAGTTTTAAAGCTATCCATCGGCTGTTGAAATCCCCGATAACTTCTTTGATACATGGTTCCAATATGGAAATGGCTTCTTCAATCGGCTTGTCGTATTTTATTATATAACCTGTTTTTGAAGTCTTTTTCATGGTGAGGTTATATACCTCATCCATAAGCTCCGTTAAGCCTTTGCCGTCTCTGGCGCTGGTTCCCACCACGGGTACTCCCAGTTGCTTTGATAATTCTTTCAGATCTATATTTATTTTTTTCTTTTTTGCCTCATCAAGAAGATTCACGCAGACAATTGCGTTATTAGTTATTTCAAGGGTTTGTAAAACCAGATTTAAATTTCTTTCAAGACAGGTGGCATCAGCTACGATCACTGTGGCATCGGGATTACCGAAACATATAAAATCCCTGGCAACTTCTTCTTCAACCGAATTAGCCATAAGTGAATATATCCCCGGAAGGTCTACCAGTATAAAACCTTTTCCTTTATGTAAAAACCTGCCCTGTGCATTGGTAACGGTTTTTCCGGGCCAGTTGCCGGTATGCTGGTTTAATCCTGTCAGGTTATTGAACACCGTACTCTTGCCTACATTGGGATTCCCGGCAAGAGCGATGATTTTATCATCCGGACACTTTTTTTCTATAATCAACTGATTCTCAGAATAAGCCGGTACCATCGGCAGTTTTTTTATCCCCATAAATAGCACACCTCTTTAATGTCATTTGATGTATGTCGGCTTCTTATATTTCTTCCACCAATATCTGGGATGCTTCTTCGGAACGCAGCGCTATTACCGCTCCTCTGATACAATATGCTATTGGGTCGCCTGACGGGCTTTTTTGAAGAGCTTCGACCTCGGTATTGGAAATAATGCCAAGATCCAGCATTCGTCTTCTGGTGTTTCCATTGGAAATTAAGTCCCTGACTCGCGCTTTTTTTCCTAACGGTAAATAATTTAAAGGAAAAATGTTTCTTTCCATGGCAATACCTCTTCTGATAACAATGAAAAAACCGGTTTTTTATGAACGGTTTCCCTACACTAAGATATGACTTTGAAATTGATGTGGTGAAAACAGCATTGAATAAGCGACAGGGTGTCAAATGCATTGAAATGCAAATGATACCCTGTCAGACAAAAGGTCGGATTTTCATCATTTACCTGAAGCTTTCATAACCATATTATGATGTTCCTGTATATAAACTTTGGAAGTGGATGTGCTGTGAGAAGTACTGTTTTTCAAATATAAGTCAAAATGCCCATTAACTCCGTTTTCTACGGTGTCTACTCCATGGGGCATTCCCGATAAAGATGCAGCGATATTCATTCCGTTATGATATATAACTACTGCTCTGGGAGACCATTTCCATTCTCCGAAGAGAGATTTCATTATATTTGTATCAGCAGTTGTAAGGGGTTCAATATCGGCATGGTTATATCCACCTATCATCTTGGCCTTAAACTGTTTTCCGGTATCCACATCAACGATTGTAAATACATCGCCTCTCTTAATTAAATATTGTCCTTCAAGATTCCAGTCCACAGCGGTACCGCGTCTGGCCGGAGCGGAACTTTCTCCCGGTCTCACTGTCGTTACTCTGGGAGCATAGCCCGATATCGCGATTTTATCTCCTTCACTCAGCCATTCATCGGGTTCCATATAGTTGTATTTCAATACATCCGAAACCGGTACTCCGAATTTCTTAGCTACTGATGTTGCAGTATCACCGGTCTTGACAATATAGGTAACATCCGGCCATTTTGTATTATCTTGTTGAGTGGGTGTCTGAGTTTGACTTTGCGATGGAGCCGGTGCAGTATCTGCGGTTTTGTCCGGAATGACCAATGTCTGCCCCGGATAAATGATATCACCCGTAAGACCGTTGGCACTTTTCAGAGCGGCAACAGAAGTGCCGAATTTATTTGCGATCAGCCAAAGGGAGTCACCTGCAACAACGGTATAAATATTGTTCTTTTTGACTGCCTGGTTTGTTATATTCACTGTCTGGGTAGTTGAATCAAGTTCAACAATATAGCCCAGATTTTCAGCTATGAATCTTACCGGAGCAAAAGTTATATCATCAATAACGATGGACGGAGGCATTTTCATCTGAATGCCGTTGACTCTTGCCAAACTTGAACCCCGCACGAACGCGATCATATTATTGTTTTTATTGATTCCGACAGTATTGGAAGTATCATTCCACCATACGCTGGCACCTATTGCCTTACCAAAATCATACAGCGGCACATAAGTAGTGTTATCATATATAAACGGACGGGCACTGAAACTTTGCAGCTTACCGTTCACTGAGATCTTTATATTATAGTTATAAGCGCTCTGGGTATATGCTAATGATGAAGTCGCAGTCTGGGCCGCATGCGTTTTTATTGGAGCACCCAGCATAAAGGACGACAGTAATACCGTCCCTGCCATGATTTTTACCATATTGATCTTAATGCCCGGGAACTTTTCTTTGATATAGTCGATTATATTGTCATTAAGACGCTTTTTATTATCCTCATCTATTTTCCCGAATTCCTCGGCAAATTCAACATCATCCATATTGGTATCAACATACAGAATGAGATCATAGCCGTCTTTCGTTTCGATCAACTGGTAACTTCTGAATAAATCCAAAAAAACTACTCCTTTCACATCATAATTGCGTCAGGAGTAGTATTTCCTTTTAAACATAAAACTATTAATTTTTATAATCAGGATGGGCTGTTTATTTCTAATTAAGTAATACCATGAAAACCTTGTTTTTAAACAACAAATTTTATTTTTTATCAGTATTTCATGGCTGTTGCCTCACCATTTTCCACTGTGAGTTTTCTGACCTTTTTATAACCTTCGGACATGGTATCCAGCGTTACATTAGATTTTCCTACTATTGTTTCAAATTTAAAATTAACATCAGGCTCAAAACTGGCTTTTATTATCTCAAGTTTATCCTCGGTGCAATATACAAAATATGCGTTTCCTTTGTCCGGGATCCTGTCGTCTGTGGGTTTCTTGGGTTTATCAAAAATCTGTGCCACAATAGTTCCGTCGGGCTGTATAATGACCTCATTCACAAATCTTAAAATAATCTCGCCATTCCTTTTGGTTGTGCCTTCAAGTACCAATGTATTGGTTTCTGTATTGAGGAATCCATGCCTTTCAACAACATCGCCTTTTAAATTGTCATCGCCAAACCCATCCTCTTCCCTTGTCATACTTTCGCTAAAGGCAATAATACTGCCGGTTTTCTCTCTGACAGCATCAAACTTGCCGTTTTTACCGGTCTCTCTTGGATTATCACCAGGCTGCAGGTAATCAAACTGGACGATATTTACCACATTAATGGTAGCAGCAAGCATATCAAATCCTATATCAAAAAATTCAAAATCAGATGTTTCGAATTTATTGACCGGCTGTTCAAAACGGCTCAAAGCACCGTTATAGGCATCGTAAAAATCGCTCAGTTCCATTCCCGGTTCTTTGTAAATACCACCTTTTGAAGTTTTTGGCTCTTCTTTTTCTTCTTTTACAGGATCAT